>Ga0208825_1000518_pt1 | contig 36588 bp, 33 predicted proteins | sample AD_UKC113_MetaG_FD_184450 | JGI IMG/M metagenome (GOLD analysis project Ga0208825, IMG submission 184450) | Active sludge microbial communities of municipal wastewater-treating anaerobic digesters from Hong Kong - AD_UKC113_MetaG (SPAdes)... | ecosystem: Engineered > Bioreactor > Anaerobic >... | reverse complement strand
TTTTTTATTCATATATACAGGATGGCCTTTATCTTTGTCAAATTTATTTTTGAGGAAACTACTCTCTTTCAAAGAGATTATTTTTGAGGAATGCCGTGGGAAATTAAATGATAAAACACTAAATAATTCAAAATTTATATTAGAAAAATCTATTCCACCAAAATATATAGGAATTTACATCTTTGAAGGAATATAAACACAATTACTTTTAAGGATATTAGAAATTAGAAGTATCACTTATAATTTGCTGTGTTTTGAATACCAAAGTTAACTAAATCAATCATTTAAGTAATATATTTTCAATAAAACAATTTTTAAAGAAAGCCCAAAATTTGATTTTTGTATGATGCGAACTATAATACAAAAATATATTAAGGAGGCAAATTTTATGGAAAAATTACAATTATGGGAAGACGAAGTAAAAAAATTGCAGAATAATATTGAAGCACAAATGTCTCTTACCCATTGGAAATTTAAGCAGGGAATAGTAAAAAATGGAGAATCTTTAGAATTAGATGATACTGATTGGGAAGATAAAACAACTACTACATGGTCATTAAAAGAAGGTCCGGCGTATTTTAGAACATACCTGACAGTTCCTAAGAAAATTGAGGGAATAGATATAGAAAACAGTGATATTGATATTACTTTTTGTTTCCCTAGTGGAGTGGAAATGTTTATAGATGGGAAGAAAGTATATACTCATAAGTTCTGGGCTGATAAAATAGGCACTCCCATACCTCTTATACAAAAGGCAAAAGCAGGGGATAAGATGCTAATTGTATTTAAAACACCTGCGGGAGATGGATTAGGATACTTCTGGGCAAAAATTAGTATAAGTAAAATAGAAACTACTCTTTTTGAGATTAACTCAATTCTTTATCAACTTAAGTTTGCTCTTGCACTTGCTGGTGAAAAAAAATCATTGAAGAAGTATGTAGAAAAAGCAATAAATATAATCAATCTTGATGATATTACACAAAGGCATTGGGAGAATGTTTTATGTGATATAAAAGAAGCAGAAAAAATACTTGAGATATTCAGAAATGATGCAAAAAAATTCTGTATCCACCTTATAGGTCATGCACATATTGATATAAACTGGCTCTGGACATATGAAGATACAATAAATACCTGTCTGCGAGATTTTGAAACAGTAACCAAACTTATGGAGAAATATCCTGATTTAACATTTTCACAGAGTCAAGCACATATATATAAAATAGTAGAAGAACATAACAATGAACTTTTTAATAAAGTGAAAAGTAGAATAAAAGAAGGTAGGTGGGAACTTACAGCATCTTCATGGGTTGAAAGTGACCTCAATATGATTGATGGAGAAAGTATTATTAGGCATATTCTTTATTCAACTAAATATTCATTGGAAAAGTTGAATACAAAAACAAAAATTTTCTGGTCTCCTGATACATTTGGACATCCGATAACAATTCCTTCAATACTAGCATCAGCAGGTATGAAATACTACTATTTTATGAGATGTGGGAAGGGATTTCCCCTTTTCAGATGGAAGGGTATAGATGGAAGTGAAGTAATTTCGTTCAATAGCATTTACAACAATTACATCTTACCAGAAAAGATAATGCCAAATTTTATAGAATATCTGAATAAATATAAACTCCATAATTTTCTTTTTGTTTATGGTATAGGAGACCATGGTGGAGGTCCCACAGAAAAAGATATAAAAAGAAAAAATATGATGGAAGAAAAACCTGTAATTCCAACACTTGTATTTTCTACAGCAGAAAAATATTTCAATGAAATTGAAAAATACAGAAATAAAATACCTATTTGTAAAGGTGAATTAAACACCGTCTATGAAGGATGCTATACCACACACAGTGATATAAAAAAGAACAACAGAGAATGTGAAACACTTATGCACACTATTGAAACACTTTCAGCAATAACAGGGATAGATAATGAAAAAGAAAAGAAAATAGAGGAGATGTGGCAATCAATTCTTTTTAATCAATTCCACGATATCCTTGATGGTTCAGCCATACACTCTTCATATGAATATTCATCAAAATTGGCAGAAGGAGTAAAAAAGAACGGAGAAATACTTATTAAAGAGATGATGGATAATTTATCTTATAAAAAAAGTAAAGATAAAATTATTGTATTTAATCCATTAGGATGGAAAAGACGATTCATTATTCCAAAGGAAATAATAATTGATGAAATAGATGGTTATGGTTATAAAACAATTTTATCCAAAAACAAAATGCAATGTCAATCAAAAGTGATAAAAAAAATAAATAATGATTATGAAACTGAATTTTATAGAATTAAAATAGACCATACCACAGGTCTTATCAGAACCCTTTATGATAAAAAGAATAAATGTAATGTTCTTGTACCTTTGTATCCCAAGTCAGATGATATTTCATGCTGGTTGGCAGAAAAGGCAGGCAATCTTATAAGTGTAAATTGGGAACAACCGCACTCTATGAGTGCTTGGAATATAGGAAACATATACCGCCAGGATTATTTACTTGATGCTGAAAGCATTGAAATTGAGGAATATCCGCTATATACAGTTATAAAAATAAAAAGAAAATATATGGAATCAGAAATATTACAAAAAATTATACTTTATAGCCAATTACCATTTATTGACTTTGAGAATGAAATAGAATGGAAACAAGAAGGGAATAATAAAGATGGTGTACCTATGCTTAGAGTAAGTTTTAATGTAAATATGGAACATCCAGAAGCATATTTTGAAGTGCCTTTTGGAGCAATAAAAAGACAGATAACATACCAGGAATATCCTGCATTAAGATGGGCAGCCCTTAAAGATAAGAATTACTGGGTTACACTTTTTAATAAAGATAAACATGGATATTACATAAATGGTAATAACTTATCTCTTACACTTTTGAGAAATCCATATGAACCGGATACAAAACCTGACAGTGGATTTCATCATATTTGTTATCGTCTACAATTTGGTAAATTAAATGCACTTGAAATAACAAAGTTAGCAATGGAATACAATACTCCTATTATAACAATATCTGGAGAAACAAAGTCAGAAGAATTCTATCCATTCTTAATAAGAGGGAATATTCTTCCCACTTCCTTTAAAAAAGCGATTGGTCGAGAGAGTTATATATTGAGAATGGTGGAAATGTTTGGGAAAGAACAGGATATTGAAATTAACTTTACAAGACCGGTGCGAAAGATATATATTTCCGATGCAATTGAAAATAGAATAAAACAGATAAAATGTAGTAAATATAATATAAAAATAACGGTCCACCCTTTTCAAATTTTGACGCTGGATATTGAGTTATAAAAATAACTTATATTATAAATACTTAGTTCCACAGGTTCCCTGTCGGCGTAGCCCGTGAGATTAAAGCAAGAGATAATGTTAATTTTTATTATGCTCTTGATATAAAAATGCTATCAATTGGCTATTTTAAATTTTAATGAATTTATTTGGTGCGGATTAGATACTGTTCTACAATACCCATTATATTCATTGTTACCCAGTATAGAAGGAGACCTGAAGAAAAATTATAAAAGAGAAAAAGAAACATAAGAGGCATCATAATAGTCAGTGCTTTTTGGGATGGGTCTGATGGAGTAAGTTTTTGTTGCCAGAAAGCAGTTAAAGTCATTAAAACAGGTAAGATGTTTAATGGGAAATGTCCTACCCTCAAAATTGTATCAGGAACTGAAAGGTCTTTTATCCATAACATAAATGGTGCACCTCTTAAAAAAATAGAATTCCTTAAAGCAATAAAAAAACCAATAAAAATAGGAAATTGTATAAGCATTGGAATACATCCACCAAACGGATTTATTTTGTATTCTCTATAAAGATTAAACATTTCTTTTTGCATTTTTTGAGGGTCATTTTTATATTTTTTCTGTAAATCCTGTAAATATGGTCTTAACTTTTGTATTTGTTTCATTGACCGCAAACTATTTCTTGTTAATGGGAAAAATACAATTTTAATTATTAAGGTAAGTAAAATAATTGCCCAGCCCCAATTGGGGATAATTTTGTGAATATTATATAAAGCGGCAAATAAAAACCTGCCCATTAGAACAAAAAAACCATTTCCAAAAATATTTTCCTTTACCTCTTTTGATGCAATGAAATAATCATATGGTCCTGCATAAAAATTGAATTTAAGTATTTTTTCTTCATTTTTTTCTATGGGTAATTTATTTACAATAAATCCAGCAGTAAAAATATTTTCTTCATTTGAAATAAAAGCATCCATTGGTTTTTCAGTTCTATAAAGCAGAAGGGCATATTCACTTTGAAGAGCAATAAAATTACAATTTTCAAATGTTTCTTTGCCTTTAACTTTTGTTATATTTCTTTTTATTATGTTGTTATTACTTCCAATGAGTAATTCAGTCCTTAAATATCTATTATAATTCTGGGATTTTTTTATTTCATTTTTATTAAGAGATAAAAGATTTATTATTAAGTCATCAACTTCCTGTTTTTCATTACTATTATTTTTGATTTTTATTTCAACTTCAAATGTATGTGAATTTGTTGGTATAGTTATGTCTTTCTCAATATATAATTTATCTATATTTGTCCAAAGGGTAATATTATTTTCTTTTTCTTCAATATTCCATAATTTTTCAATTGCTTCTAATTTACCTTGCTGAAATGTGAGAAATAAATAATTATTTTCAATTATAGGGAAATATTTTTCATCATCTCTATGGTATTTTTTAAGTCCTATAAGGTCAATAAAACCACCATTTTCATTTATTTTTATTATAAAATTATTATTCTCATAGGCACTTAATTTCTTCTCGATTTTCCCTATTTCACTTGGCAACTTTGTTTCTGTAATTTTCTCATTTTCTGATGTTTTTTCTTCGTTTGTAGTGTTTTCAATAATTTGTTGTTGTGTTTTAACAGGTTGTTTTTGAGAAGTAAATTTACCAAAGAAAATTATTATTAAAATTGATAATACAAAAGCAATAATTAGTCGTAGTTCGTCTTTCATTTTATCCATCTCTCAATTGGGTCATATCCACCTTCATTAAATGCATTACATCTTAAAATTCTTTTTATACCAATTAAAATACCTTTCCATCCACATTTTTCAATTGCCTGTATTGTGAATTCAGAACAATTAGGGTAAAATCTGCAATTTCTTCCTAAAAATGGAGATATTATAGTTTGATAAATCCTTATAAAAAAAATTAAAATTTTTCGCATTTTGCTATTTCTACCATTTTTTGAAGTTCTTTTTTTATTTCTTCTTTACTTTTATTATTTACAACTTCATGTCTCAAAACAAACAAAAAATCTCCACCCTTCAAATTTTTTCTCCAATATTCCCTTATAACTCGTTTTACATAATTTCTTTTAGTTGATTTCCCTATCTTTCCTGAAAAAATAAATCCAATTTTATAGTCATCACTCCCTTTAAAATATAAATCAAAAAACACCCCTTGTACTTTCTTTCCTTCTTTAATAATTTTGTATATTCTTTTTCGCATTAAGGAGTGAGTATTTTTCGCCCTTTTTTTCTTCTTCTGCTTATTACTTTTCTTCCATTTTTTGTTTGCATTTTTGCGCGAAATCCCATCTTTCTTTTTTTTCTTAATTTATGTGGTTTATATGTTATTGACATTTCTCCTCCTGAAAAATGTGTAATTTACCACTGTCATTTAATAGTAAGTAGAGAGAATTTTCCTATTTAAAATCCATCCCTCGGGCGTAGCCCTACGGGCGAGCCTACCCTTCCTTTATTAAAGGAAGGAACTATTCTATCTTTCAATAACGGATGAAGAAATTTTGCTTTTCTTGTCTTTATACTTTCAGGCATTGTAGTTGACTGAGTATTATAAATTTTACTACAAAATAATGAAACTTTCAATAAAAGCATAAATTTATTATGTAAAGTTTTTATATAACTTTTTAAGTTCTTTTAAAAATTTGTCATCAGTGAGAATAAGATTTAAAGGTGTAATTGAAATAAATCCACTTTTTATTGCATCAACATCACTTCCTTTTTCCCCTTTTATTTTGAAATTTCCTTTTAGCCAAAAATAGGGTACACCCTTAGGGTCTATTCTTTTTTCATATTCTTCAATAAATCTTGATTTACTCTGAAAAGTAAATTTTATTCCCTTTATTGTTTCAAGGGGAAGATTTGGAATATTTATATTAAAAATTGTATCTTCTGGTAATTTAATTTTTATTAAACTTTTTATAATTTTTTTAAGTACCTTTTTTATTGAAAGAAAATCAAAATTTTTATAATCTGTTATTGAAATTGCAATGGACGGTATACCAAGAATTGCGCCTTCTGCTGCTGCCGCAACAGTTCCTGAATACAAAATATCCATTCCTAAATTTGGTCCTAAATTTACTCCTGAAATAATAACATCAGGTCGGTTTTTTAATATTTCTTTTACTCCTATTTTCACACAATCAACCGGGGTACCATTTACAATATAACAATTAGAGTAAAAAAGGTCTATTTTTTTAATTCTAATGGGATTAAATAAATTTATGGCATGAGAAATAGCACTTGTTTCAAATTCTGGAACAACTATAATTTTTTCAATTGAAGAAGGTAAACATTCCACAAGTATTTTTAATCCCTTTGAATATATTCCATCGTCATTTGTTATCAGTACTTTCATCTTTTTTCATTCCCCTATCAGGTTGCCTTTTTAATGGAGCAGACCGGACTTGAACCGGCAACCTCCAGAGTGCGATTCTGGCGCTCTCCCTTTGAGCCACTGCCCCTATTTCTCTTATTATTATATTTTTAACTTATAATAAATTCAAGTAATTATATGCTTAATGATTACTATTTATAGGCATAACTTCTACTGATATTTATAAAAAATATGATATAATAAAGAACAGGAGGACAGAAAAATGAAAAAACTTATTGCAGGGATTATTGGGGCAGGAGGTATATGTGATTACCATATTTTGGGTTATTTAAGTACAGATGTTGAAGTTATAGCAATTGCTGACCCTGATATAAAAAGAGCAGAAGAAAGAGGTAAAAAGTTTGGAATTAAATATGTATTCTCTTCATATCAGGAAATGATTGAAAAACTGCCTGAGATTTCTCTTATAAGTGTTTGTGTTCCAAATAAATTTCATTCTGAAATTTCCATATATTGTCTGGAAAAAGGTAAAAATGTATTTTGTGAAAAACCACCAGCACTTAATAGCAAAGAGACAGAAAAAATGAAAATTGCAGCAGAAAAAAACATGAAAATTTTAATGTTTGATTTTAACAATAGAGCAAGACCAGAATCACAGGCACTTATGAAATACATAAAAAATGGTGATATAGGGAAAATAAATTCAGCACAGGCATTATGGATAAGGAGATGTGGGATACCTGGTTTTGGAGGATGGTTCACTCAAAAGAAATTATCAGGTGGTGGTCCAGTAATTGACCTACTTCATATGATAGACCTTGCATTATATTTCATGGAATTTCCAGAGCCGGACTGGGTATTATCTCAAACATTTTATGATTTTTCAGGTAATCCTGATTTTAAGGGACCATGGGGAATTCCAGATGTTGAAGGTGGAATAATGGATGTTGAAACATCTGCTCATTCATTTATAAAATTTAAGACAGGACAGGTTTTATTTGCAAGAAATAGTTGGGCTGAAATGAATAAAAGGGAAGAAGTTTCTGTGATATTTCAAGGAACAAAAGCAGGTGGGATGATTAGACGACTTTTTGGTAGAGATGGAATTGATGAAACAGCAATAGATGATTGCGAACTTTATACTATGGAAAATGGTAAACCAGTGAATAAAAAAATTATAGTTCAACCAGATGAAAAAATGGGAAGAGAGAGAGCAGTTATAAATTTTGTTAATGTGGTCAGAGGAATAGAAGAACCATATTCAACACTAGAACAGGCAGTAATTTTAATGAAAATAATTGATGCAATTTACAAATCAAGTGAAACAGGACAACCAGTAAAAATTGCAACTACTCAGTCAACTTCCGTTGACTGAAAACAGGAAACATAAATGTAAAAGGAAAATCTATCCTTATATTCTTCAACTTTTGCAAAGGTGGGTATAGGTAGGGAAGATTTTAAAAAATTTATCTCTACCTTCCCCTCCACAAAGATGGATGGGCAGGCTTTACAAAGGGAAGAGAAAAAATTTAATAAAATTACTTTTTGAAGATAATATATTATTATGAATAATGAAAAAAAAGTAATTTGTCCATATTGTGGAAAGTAAAATAAAGAGGGATTGAATTATAAACTCTAAACTTTTTAAAATAAAATATGTCTAAATATAAATTTTAAAGGCAAAAAATGAAAAAAGGATATTTTTTTATAATAGTGGGATTTTTATTTATTTTATGTGGTTGTTCTGTTAAATATTATGAGAAAAGTGCTGAAAAAGATATAAAAGAAATTTGGGACAAAAGTTATAAAAAGGTTGAAGAAAAAAAGTTGCCTGATTCCATATTACAAGAAGATGTATTTCCTGAAACAAGAGTGCTTGACCTTTCATCTGCAATAAAAATTGGTCTTGAAAATAATAGAAATTATAAAAGCAGGAAAGAAAATGTTTATATAAAAATTCTAGACTATACATACCAGAAATATTTATTAAAAGAAAGGTATGGAATTGGTGGAGATATAAGTTCAGAAAAAAGTGGTGATGAAACTATCGGGGCTGATTTGAATTTTAATTTAATAAAATTACTTTCAAATGGTGCCAAAATTAGTTTTGATATAACACAGGACTTTTTAAAATATTTTACGGGAAACAAAGAAAAGGATTTTCAGACATTTTTATCCTTAAATTTTTTCCAGCCAATTTTAAGAGGAGCAGGAAAAGATATTGCTCTTGAAGGTCTCACACAGGCAGAAAGAAATGTAATATATGAAATAAGGGATTTTTTAAGGTATGAAAAACAATTATCCACAGATATTGCAAAAAAATATCTTTCTCTTGTTGCACAGAAAAAAAATATAGAAACCTATAGAAGAAATTACGAGTTTTTAAAAAAGATAAGAGAAAGAAATGAAAATTTAGCGCAAGCAGGACGCCTTTCTCCAATGCAGGTAGATATGGCAAATCAGGATGAATATTCTGCTTCTCAAAGATGGATAACTGCTTCAAATAATTATAAAAATGCAGTTGACTCATTTAAAATATATTTAGGTATACAGCCAACAGAAAAAATAGAAATAGAAGATAAACAAGTAGAAGATGTTTTGAGTAAAGGCATACAAAAATTTGATATTGACCTTACAAGTGGAACAGAAGTTGCTTTAAAGAACCGACTTGACCTGATTACTTTCTATGATATGGTAGCAGATGCTGAAAGACAGGTTAAAATTGCAATTAATAATTTAAAGGGAACTCTTAATTTGAATATGAGTATAGAAAGTGGAACAGAAAAAAAATCAAGACCAACATTTGATTTAACAAAACCAGAATATTCTGCTGGACTTGAATTTGAATTACCTATTGATAAATTACCAGAAAGAAATGCCTATAAAAAATCCCTGATTTCACTTGATAGAGCAAAGAGAAATTTTGAAGAAAAAAAAGATAATGTAAAACTTGAAGTAATTGAAAATTATAGAAATTTAGAAGAAGCATATCAATCACATTTAATTCAGAGAAATAGTTTAAATTTGGCAGAAAAAAGGGTTGATAGCACAGACCTTCTTTTTCAGGCAGGAAGAGCAGAAACAAGGGACTTACTTGAAGCACAAAATGCTTATTTATCTGCAGAAACATCATTAACAAGTGCTTCAATAAATTATATAAGTGCATATCTTGATTACCTTTTAAGTTGTGAAATGATAGAAGTGGATATTGAAAAAGTCTGGAAAGGAGATAAATATGAAGAAATTTTTGGTAAAATTGATAAAAAATAAATTTTTCATTCTTGGGATTTTGGTTATTATAATTATTTTTTCAGTTGTAAGATATTTAAAAATAAAACAGGCAAAATCACAACTTCTTACATATACGGTTAAAAAACAGGACTTAATTATTTCAGTTATAGAAAATGGAAATGTTACTGCCTTAAAATCACTTAAAATTATCAATCGTGTTCCAGGAACCAGAAATATTCTTGGAGTTGTTGATGAAGGAACCCAGATAACAGAAGAAGATGTTAAAAATAAAAAAATTTTATTGAAATTAGATTCAAACGACCTTGAAGATAGATTAGACACATTAGAAATTGATGTAGAAAATAGTTTGGCTGCATATACACAGGCATTACAGGAACTTGAGATTACAAAAAAGCAAAATGAAAGTGATATAACGAAAGCAGAATTAAATGTTAAATTCGCGAAAATGGATTTAGAAAAATATTTAGGAAACAAAATTTCAGAGGCAGTATTAAAAGAAAAAGAAGTTGATTATAAAAAAATTATAAATAGTCCTGATTTAGGTGGAGAGGCATGGAATACTAAAAAAGACCTTGAAAATACAATAGATATTGCAAAAGAAGAACTTGAAAGAGCAAAAAATAACCTTGAATGGAGTGTAAAATTAGCAGAAAAAGGTTATATAACAAAAAAAGACCTTGAAGCAGACCAACTTTCCTGTAAACAAAGACAGGCAAATTTAGAAATGGCTGAATTAAAATATGCATTGTTTATAAATTATGACTTTCCAAAAAAAGTTGAACAGTTATTATCTGACTACAAAGAAAACATAAATGAATTAGAAAGAGTGAAAGATAAAAGTAAAGCAAAATTAATACAATCAGAATCCAATATGAGAAGTAAAAAAGCAACATATTTGTTGAGAAAAAATACTTTTGAAGAAGTCCAGGAACAAATTAACCAATGTACAATTTATGCAACTCAACCTGGATTTGTTGTATATGCAACAAGTTCAAGGCCATGGAGGACTGAAGGTCCTATACAACCAGGAACGAGTGTCCGGCAGTTTCAAGAGCTATTAAATATACCTGATTTTAATTATTTAGGTGTTGATGTTCAAGTTCACGAAACAAACATCAAAAGAATAAAGGAAGGTCAAAAGGCAATTATAACTATTGATGCATTTCCTGATACAAAATTTGAAGGAACTGTTAAAAAAATTTCCTTAATGCCTGATGCAGTGATGAAGTCATTAAATCCAGATATCAATGTTTATAATACTCAGGTTGTTTTTGATAAATCTGCTTCTTTTTTAAAACCAGGTATGTCTGCTCAAGTAGAAATAATAGTTGATAAAAAGGCAAAAGTTATTGCTATACCAGTTGTTTCTGTTTTATTTGAGAAAAATTTGCCATTTTGCTATGTTCTTAAAGGAAATAAAATTGAGGAAAGAAAACTTGAATTAGGGGATAGTAATGACAGAATGGTAGAAGTAAAAAGTGGGCTAAAAGAAGGAGAAGTTATTGTTATGATGCCTGAAACATTAGGACCTGAGGTAAAAAAAGAAGAAATGTATGAAAAAGGGAAAATTACTACTGAAAGTAAAGAAAAACAGGTAATAGAAAATGTGCAGGAAATAGAAAGCAAACAAAGCACAGAAATTGAACAGGGAATACAGGGTGGTCAAAATATAGAAGGTAAACAGGGAGTGAAAAGAGGGCAGAGGAGAGAACGAGGGGAAAGAAAAGTCAATGAGTGAAAATAATAATGTTATAGAACTTTTGAATATTAAAAAAATTTATAAAATGGGAACTATTGAACTTGAGGTATTAAGGGGTATATCTTTATCTGTTAAAAAGGGAGAACATATTTCAATTATGGGTCCATCTGGAAGTGGGAAAACAACATTATTAAATATATTGGGGTGTTTAGATAAACCTACTTATGGACAATATTTTTTTCAGGACAAAGATATTTCAAAATTAGATGATAACTCGCTTTCAGAAATAAGGTCAAAATACATTGGTTTTATTTTTCAACAATTTAATTTAATTCCTCAATTAAATGTTATTGAAAATATATCTCTTCCACTTTTTTACCAGGGAATTGATGAGAATTTAATGATGGAAAAAGCAAAAGACTTTGCAGATATGGTTGGACTTTCAGATAGGTTATATCACAGGCCATCTGAACTTTCTGGTGGACAACAGCAAAGAGTTGCTATTGCCAGAGCGCTTGCAAATGACCCACTAATAATTCTTGCAGATGAGCCAACAGGTAATCTTGACACAACTACAGGAAAAGAAATAATGAAACTTCTCTGTCGGTTGAACGAAGAGGGGAAGACCCTTTTAGTAATTACTCATGATATAAACATTGCAAATTATAGTAAAAGAATTATAAAACTGCTTGATGGGAGAATTGTAAATGAAAGTTAAAATATATCATATATTAAAAATTTTAAAATTAGGTCTCAAAAATATTTTTCTTCATAAATTAAGGTCATTTCTTACAATTTTAGGGATTGTTTTTGGAGTTGCATCTGTTATTGCAATGCTTTCAATTGGAGAAGGTGCAAGTTATGAAGCAAGAGAAAAAATAAAACAATTAGGAAGCAATAATATAATAGTCAGAAGTTTTAATCCACCTTCATCTATAAAAACATCCCAAGATGCTGCTGCTATTGGTCTTTATGGATTAAAATTTGATGATTTAGAAGAAATAAAAACAATTCCTTCTATAAAAAATGTTGTGCCAACATGGGAATGTAAAGAAGATATATCCAGTGAAAATGGACAGATAACTGGTAGAATTGTTGCCACAGAGCCATCCTTTTTAAAAGTTATGAATCTTGAACTTATTTATGGCAGATTTTTTACAGATATTGAATTGAAAAATTCAAGGAATTTTGCAATTATTGGATATTCAATTAAAAAGAATCTTTTCCCTCTTGAAAATCCAGTTGGAAAAACAATAAAAGTCCGAAGTTATTATTTCAAAGTAATTGGTGTTGTTAAGGAAAAAGCAGTTAATTTAACAGGAACAAGTTTTGAAAGTGAAGATATAAATTTTGATGTATATATCCCATTTACAACAGGTAGAGTTTATTTTGGAAAATATGAAATTGCAAATAAAAGAGGTCCTGTATTTAACTGGGAAAAAAATTTAGTTGAATATCACAGATTTATAATAAACCTTCTTGATACATCAAAAATTTTAACAGTTGCCTCTTATGTTGAAAAAATTTTATTAAGTAATCACAAAAGCAGTGATTACGAAATTTTAATACCATTACAATTACTTCAACAAGCAGAACATACTAAAAAAATATTTAACATTGTTTTAGGTTCAATTGCTGCAATTTCCCTTATTGTTGGTGGTATTGGAATAATGAATATTATGTTAGCAACAGTTACTGAAAGAACGAGAGAAATAGGTATAAGAAGAGCAATTGGTGCAAAGAAAAGGGATATTATAAACCAGTTTATTTCAGAGTCAGTTATTCTTTCAGGAACTGGTGGTATTATTGGTGTTTTACTTGGAGTTATAATTCCCAAACTTGTAACAAAATTTTCAGGAATGACAACAATTATTACTTTCTGGTCAATAATACTTTCTTTCACAATTTCTGTTGCTGTTGGAATAACTTTTGGAATTTATCCAGCAAGAAAAGCAGCAGAACTTGACCCAATCCAAGCATTAAGATACGAATAATAATAAGGTGGAGGACCGTCCTCCACAGGAGGACGGTCCTCAGTGTAGAAATGAAAATATACATAAGAATTTTAATAGACATTATCCTGGTAGTTTTTTTATTTCTTGTAGGTTATTTTTTTATATATAAAGAAATGCATTTTGTGAAAATAATTTCTTCTTCAATGGAACCAACTATTTGTGTTGGTGATAGAGTTATAACTGTAAAAAAGGGTGTAGTGCAAAGAGGGGATATTGTTGTAATAGAAGCACCCAAAGGTAAAAAAGAATTACTTACAAAAAGAGTAATAGGACTTCCTTCTGAAATACTGGAAATAAAAGATGGTAGTGTATTTATAAATAGAAAAAAACTTGAAGAACCATATATAAAAGAACATCCGAGATATGAATTAAAAGTGAAAATACCTGAAAAGAAGTATTTTTTACTCGGTGATAATAGAAACAAAAGTGAAGATAGCAGTATATGGGGGCCGGTTGACGAAGAAAATATTAAAGGTAAAGTAATTTGTCGGTACTGGCCACTAAAAAATTTTTCAATATTTTAATATTTTTCTGGTGGTGTCCAATCCCAGAGAGGAAGTTCTTTTTTATCAACAGGACATGGACCTCTTGGGGCTATCCACTCGTGATTGGGGAATCTTGGACAGTCAAATTTCATTCTTGTTATTGCCTTATCAATTGGACATTGATGATAAAGGAAATGAAAGATTTCAAATGTTTGACAGCCATCTGATATTCTTCCACAACTTGTACAGGTAAATTTTGAAATTAATGCTGCTCCAACATAAGGTATATAGCCATCAAATTCAACTTTACTATTACATTTTATACATGTTAAATTTTCAAATTTTACAAAATTAAGTTTTTCAAATTTAATTTTTTTACTCTCATAATTAAATTCCTCTTCGTAACTATCTGATATAAAAAACATTTTTGGTAAAATTATACCTATTTTATCTGTTTTCTCATATACTTTTGGAATATATTTTATGATATATTTTGGAAATTTACTTTCTTGAAGATTTTTTGCTGAATCATAGGAAGATGACATTGTAATATAAATAATGCCAGTAAGAACCATTCCTATTATAAATCCAGTAAGGACCCCAAATATTCTATCAACTATATGTTTTATATCAATTCTCTTTCTTAAAAGTTCAAAAAGGATAATTATAGCAAAAGTAAGAATAAGAACTGATAATAAAAAGCAGGTTAATTCAATAGCATTTCCTGTAATTCCAAAATTTCTAAATAAAGTTACAGGACCTCTGTAAATAATAGAAGATAGAGAGATACCAATACATAAAGCAATTATATCAATTAAATTTCCGACAAATCCTCTTATAATACCTATAAAAATTCCAATTAAAAGAAGAATAATTGTTAAAAAATCAATTCCTGTAAACATAAAAAAATTATAACATATAATGGTTTATTAAAGAAGAAAGGGGAGAGGAAAGAAAAATTCCTCTCCCCATTTTAGTTATTAATTTTCTGCTTTTTTCCTTTTCTTTTTTATTTCTTCTGGTTTTTGTCTTTTTTCTTCTTGTTGTTCCTTAATTGTATTGAGTTTTTCTTGAAGTTTTTTGTACTCTGTATCATTTGCAAGTTTCTGCTCAAGTTTTGTTCTCAATTGCTTGTGAAGTTCCGTTATCTGATTTTGAAGTTGTTGTAGTTCAGGGTCATTTTTAATTGCTTCTTCTTCAATTTTTCTCATTTTAATTCTAATTCCCATTGCCTGCCTTAAATTTTCATTTGGCATTGGTCTCGGTGGGTTTCCTGCTATTTCTTCTCTTGGAACTTTTTTAGGTTTTTCTTCTGCTTTAAGATATGCAGGAGTACTTAAAAGAAAAAATATTCCAGTCAGAACTATAAATAGTTTTTTCATTTTTTTCACCTCCTTTGTTTTTTCATTTTGACGATTGACCCATATAAAAGTTTAGGGTATTATCAGACATTATGAAACAAATATCTATTTTTGACCTTGATGGAACTTTAATAGATGCCTATTCTTTAATTCATATATCTTTGAATTTTACAAGAAGAAAACTTGGATATAATGAACTTGATTATCATTTAGTAAAGAAAAGTGTTGGAGGTGGAGATATTGGATTGATAAAGAAATTTTTTAAAGAAGAAGATAGAGATAATGCTTTAAAAACATATAGAGAAACACAAAAACAATATATAAATAAAGAAAATGTTAAATTGCAAAAAGGAGCAAAGGAAATTCTTTTATTGTTAAAAGAAAAAAAAATAAAAATAACAATCGCTACTAATAGAAATAAATTTGCTGCAAATTTAGTTTTAGAGAAACTTAACATAACCAATTATTTTGATTTGGTTTTTACTGCTGATGATGTAAAAGAAAAGAAACCTTCTCCTGAAATAATTGAAAAAATTTACGAAAAATTTAATTGCAGTAAAGAGGAATGTTTTTATGTCGGAGATATGGATATTGATTTGAAGACAGGACTGAATGCTGGAGTTGATACATATATTGTTTTAACTGGTTCTTCTACACTTGATGAAATTTTAAAAGTTGAAAAAGAAGCAAATGTTTTTTCTGATTTAATTGAATTAAAAAATTTTCTTTTAAATAATCATTTGATTTAACTTTTAAATTATTGGATAATAAATATGGAGATAGTGTCAAAAATAGATAAAAAAAAGATGAAAGAGAAATCCATCCTTACCTTTCTTTTTTAAAGGAAGGAGGTTCTTCTCCCTTTATTAAAGCATCTGTCCGTCGTGCTTTGTGGCGGAGGAGATAGAGAGGGATTTTATAAAGAGGGGTTAGGCTCACCCTCTGGACTACGCCCAGAGGGGGAGATTTAAAAGGGGAGAGGTTGTTAAAAAAGGAAGAGAAGCAAAAAGAGGGGGGATATAAAGACATATAAAAACCTTAAAAGACAAAGAAAGGCATTATAAAAGCTCTTAGCTAATTTTGGCAGTACCAATAAGAAAAGGAGGAGAAACAAATGGAAATAGTAAAAATTCATGGTAGACAGATTCTTGATTCAAGAGGAAATCCAACAATAGAGGTTGAAGTAGTTCTTGAAGATGGAACAGTTGGGAGAGCAGCAGTTCCTTCTGGTGCTTCAACTGGTGAAAGAGAAGCACTTGAACTAAGAGATGGCGGAAAAGAATTTCTTGGAAAAGGCGTTTCAAAGGCAGTAAAAAATGTAAATGAAGTTATTGCACCAAAAATTGAAGGTATGTGTGTATTTCATCAGAGAGAAATAGATAAAACACTAATTGAACTTGATGGGACAGAAAATAAATCAAAATTAGGAGCAAATGCAATTTTAGGAGTAAGTTTAGCAGTTGCAAAGGCATCAGCAGAATGTTTAGGAGTCCCTTTATTCTTTTATTTAGGTGGTGTTGTTGCAAATACCATGCCAGTTCCACTTTGTAATGTTATAAATGGTGGAATGCATGCAGATAATAATTTAGATATCCAGGAATTTATGATATCTCCAATTGGTGCAGATAGTTTTAGTGATGGTTATAGAATGGTTGCAGAAACATTTCAGTACCTTAAAAAGATATTAAAAGAAAAAAATTATTCAACCGGTGTTGGTGATGAAGGTGGATTTGCACCTGATTTGGATAAAAATGAAGAGGGAATAGAATTAATACTTAAAAGTATTGAAAAAGGTGGATATAAACCAGGAGAAGATATATATATAGCACTTGATGTTGCTGCTTCTTCACTTTATGAAAACGGTAAATATAACTTTGAAGGGAAAAAAGTTGACTCTGAATATCTTATTTCATTTTATGAGAAAATTATCAGTAAATACCCAATTTATTCAATAGAAGACGGTCTTGCTGAAAACGACTGGGATGGTTGGGCAATTTTAACCGAAAAATTAGGAAGTAAAATACAATTAGTTGGAGATGACATTTTTGTTACAAACCCAAAAATATTTAAAAAGGGAATTGAAAAGAAAATTGGGAATGCTATTTTAATAAAAGTAAATCAAATAGGGACGCTTACTGAAACATTACAAACAATTGAGATGGCAAAGAGAAATGGGTATAAAACAATAATTTCGCATAGAAGTGGCGAAACAGAAGATTCATTTATTGCGGACCTTGCTGTTGGAACAAATGCTGGACAAATAAAATCAGGGTCTTTAAGCAGGTCAGAAAGGTTATCCAAATATAATCAACTTTTAAGAATTGAAGAAATACTTGGGAATGGTAGTGAATATTATGGAAAACACCTGATTAAAAAATGAAAAAAAGAAGAAAAATTTATCTTATATTGATTTTAATAACTTTTGTAATTTTAAGTATTCCAAGAATAACTCTTCTTCTTTCTTCTATAAAGAAATTACATTATTATCAGGATGAAATTGTAAAATTGGAAACGGAAAATAAGATTCTAAAAGAAAAAATTGAAAAAATTGAAAATGACCCTTACTATATTGAAAAACTTTTAAGAGAAAATTATGGTTTAATTAAAGAGGGAGAAATAGTATATAGAATTAAGGAGTGAGAATGTATAGTTTAAAATTTATAAGAGAAAATACTGATATTTTGAAAAAAGCAGCAGAGGCAAAAAGAGAAAAAGTTAATTGGGAAAAATTTGAAGAACTTGACAATGAAAGAAAAAGAATAATATCTTTTGTAGAGGAGAGAAAAAGATGGCAAAACGATATAACTGAAAAAATCAGTACAAGAAAAGATGATAAGAACAGTATTGAGCCATTGATAAATCAGGCAAGAAAATATTCAGATGAAATAAGGGAAAGTGAAAAAAAATTGAGAGATATTGAAGAAGCACTAAATAAAATTGTTGCTACAATACCAAATATTCCGCATGTTTCTGTTCCAGAAGGGAAAGGGGAGAAAGATAATGTTGTAATTAAACAATGGGGTGATATAAAAGAGAAAGAAGTTTTACCACACTGGGAAATAGGAGAAAAACTAAACATTCTTGATTTTCAACGAGGAGCAAAAATTACAGGAAGTTTTTTCCCTGTTTTTAAAAATGAAGGGGCTCTTCTTGTTCGTGGAATGATTAACTTTATGATTGATGTGCATAAAAAAAGCGGGTTTAAAGAAGTGTGGGTTCCTGTACTTGTCAATAGAGATAGTTTGTTCAATACAGGACAACTTCCAAAATTAGAAGAAGATATGTATTATATAAAAAGTGATGACCTATTTTTAATTCCTACTGCCGAAGTTCCAGTTACAAATCTACATAAAAATGAGACAATACCCGAAGACCAATTGCCAAAATATTATGTATCCTATACTCCATGTTTTAGAAGAGAAGCAGGGGCTTATGGAAGAGAAACAAAGGGACTTATAAGGGTTCATCAATTTGATAAAGTTGAACTTGTAAAATTCGTAAAACCAGAAAATTCTTATGAAGAATTGGAAACATTACTTGCTGAAGCAGAAAAAATAGTTCAACTTCTTGGTTTACCATATAGAGTTATAAAATTATGTACAGGAGAATTAAGTTTTTCTGCAAGTAAATGTTATGATATAGAAATATGGGCACCTGGAATAAAAAAATATCTTGAAGTGTCTTCATGTTCAAATTTTGAGGGTTTTCAGGCAAGAAGAGGTAATATAAAATATAAAAGAAGAGATGGAAAAACCGATTATGTCCATACATTAAATGGGTCAGGCATTGCATTTCCTAGAACAATAATAGGTATACTTGAAAATTATCAGACAGAAAAAGGAGAAGTTATAATTCCAGAAGTATTAAGACCTTATGTTGGAATAAACAAAATTCCCTGTGGATAAAACAGAAAAGGAGAAATATTAAAATGGAAGATTTAAAAAACAAAGTTAAAGAAATTGAAAAAGATATTATTAGTTGGTATAGATATTTTCACCAGTATCCTGAAATTGGATTTCAGGAATTCAGAACATCTGAAAAAATACAATCTCTTTTAAAAAAATTTAAAATTCCTTACCAGGTAAAAGCCAAAACAGGAGTTGTTGGCTATTTAAAAGGAAAAGGTAAAAAAACAATTGGAATAAGAAGTGATATTGATGCTTTACCCGTAGAAGAAAAAACATCACTTCCCTATAAATCAAAAAATAAAGGTTATATGCATGCCTGTGGTCATGATGGACATATAGCAATTTTACTTGGTATTGCAAAAGTTCTATCTGAAATGGAAGATGATTTAGGAATAAATTTTAAATTTATTTTCCAGCCAAGTGAAGAAGCACCTCCAAGTGGTGCAAAACAAATGATAGAAGAAGGTGTTATTGATGATGTGAACTTGATAATTGGTTATCACCTTTTTTCTTTTCTCCCATTTAAAAAATTATGGATTGGAAAAGGTCCTGTTATGGCAAATGCCGATTCTTTTAAAATAAAAATAAATGGAAAAGGGGGACATGGTTCTCGTCCACATTTAACAAATGACCCAATTACCTGTGCTGGTTATCTCATTACTTCTTTACAGACAATTGTTAGTAGAAAAATAGACCCTGTTGTTCCCTGTGTTGTTTCGTTTGGAAAAATTTCAGGTGGGTTTGTTTTTAATGTAATTCCAGATGAAGTTGAAATTATAGGAACTGTAAGAACATTATCAGAAGATATTAGGGATAAAATAAAGGACGAAATAGAAAAAATAACAGAAAAAATTTGTTCTTTATTTGGCTGTAAATACGAAGTTGAATATAACAAACATTCCCCTGTTAATGTAAATGATGAATCTCTCTCTGAGAAAATAATAAAAATTACACAAAAATATTATCCAGAAAGTTTATGTGAATTTCATCCAATAATGGGGGGAGAGGACTTTGCATTTTATTCACAAAAAATACCTTCTTGTTATATGTTTATAGGGATGGGAGAAAAATGTGGTCAAAATCATAACTCATCATTTAAAATAGATGAGAGAATTTTGCCTTTTGCAGTTGAATATTTAACCACAATATTGATAAACCTAAATAACCCCTGCTGTTAAGGAATAGTAATATCCTTTTTTTTCAATCAATTCCTTATGTGTTCCCTGTTCAACTACTTGCCCATTTTCAACAACAATAATTATATCTGCATTTTTAATTGTGCTTAATCTGTGAGCAATTATTATGCATGTTTTACCTTTTATAAGATTTGTTATTGCTCTTTGAACATATTTTTCGGTTGTTGGGTCAACATTACTCATTGCTTCGTCAAGAATTAAAATTTTTGGCTCTGAAAGAATAGTCCTTGCAATTGCTAACAATTGTCTCTGTCCTTGACTTAATAAACTTCTTTCCTCTGATATAATTGTTTCATATCCAGAAGGTAAAGAAAGAATAAACTTTTCTGCATTAGAAATTTTAGCAGCATTTTCTATTTCTTCATCATTTGCAGTTGGTTTTCCATATCTTATATTTTCCTTTATTGTTTCTGAAAATATATATGCATCTTGAAGAACAACAGCAAGCATATTTCTTAAACAACTTTTTTTTATTTTTCTTATATCAATTCCATCAAGTAAAATTTGTCCTTTATCAACTTCATAGAATCTTGCTAAAAGATTTACTATTGTTGTTTTTCCTGCTCCTGTTGGTCCAACAAGAGCAGCAACTTCTCCCGGATTTATATGGAAATTTACATTTTTAAGAACTAAAATATCTTTAACATATGAAAAATAAACATTTTTAAATTCAATTTCTCCTTTTACATTTGGAAGTTCAATTTCTCCATCTTCAATTTCTTCCTCTGTCTCAAGAATTTCTTCTACTCTTGTCCCACTGGCAAGTGCTATTTGAATCTGGTTAAACTCTTCTGCAAGTGAATTTAATGGTCTGGAAAACTGTCTTGCATATGTTATAAAAACTGCTATTGAACCAATAGTTATGAGATTTTTTATAGCAAAATATCCACCTATTCCTCCAATTATTACAAGGTTGATATTATTTATAAAATTCATAAAAGGTCCAACTATCCCAGCATATATTTGTGCTTTTATTCCTATTTTTTTAAAATCATTATTAAAATCACTGAACTTTTCAATTTCTTTTTCTTCTCTGTTAAATGCTTTTATAACTTCCAATCCAGGTATATCTTCTTCTATTACAGAATTAATTTTTCCAAGTAATATCTGGTTCTGATAAAAATAATTTCTGGCTTTTCTTCCTATAATTCTTGTTGTGAATAAAGTAAATGGAATAAAAATTAAAATTACCAATGTTAAAATAACATTTATTCTCAGCATAACAATAAATATCCCACAAAAAATAAATAAGCTCATAAGTATATGGATAATGCTATTACTGAGAATATTACTTATAGAATCAACATCATTTGTAATCCTACTAACTATATCTCCGTGTGGTCTTGTGTCTATAACTTCTAATGGTATTGTCTGAATTTTACTGAATAAGTCCTTCCTTATACTATATACAATACTCTGTGATGTTTTCAGCATAAAAAAGCCATGAAAAAAACTTATAGCAGAGTTTAAACCATAAATAGTAAGACAGATTATAATAAAATTTAAAAAACCATTAAAATTCTTTGGCATAATATAACTATCAATTGCTTTTCCAATAAGATAAGGGCTAATAATTTCAACAGATGAAGTCAACAGAACAAGGAAAAATACAAGTAAAAATAGAAATTTATATGGTTTAATATATCTAATAAATAATTTTATTATTTTTTTTGCATCTTTCATCTCTACTTTTTCATACTTTCTATATCCATGATGATGAAAACCATTAGGCATTTTTAATTTCCTCCCTACCTATTTGTATTTCAGCCATCTCTCTATAAAATTGACTCATTTTAAGAAGTTGAGTATGATTTCCCTGATTTATAATTTTCCCTTCGTCTATTACAAAAATTCTATCACTTTTTATAAGTGAACTTATTCTTTGGGATATAATTATAAAAGTAGTTTTACTTAAATATTCTTTTATACCCTGTAGTATTTTTTGTTCATTTATCATATCAATTGCACTTGTAGCACCATCAAGAATAAGAATTAATGGTTTTTTTATAACTGCTCTTGCAATTGTAATTCTTTGTTTCTGTCCTCCTGAAAGATTTACTCCTCTTGCCCCTATAAATGTTTCATATCCATCAGGAAAATTTCTCACAAATTCATCTACTCTGCATATTTCCGATACCTTTATAAGTTCTTTTTCATCAACTTTTTCATTTCCCCATAAAATATTTTCTTTTATTGTTCCAGAAAAAAGAGATACATTTTGAAAAACAACTGAAATTTTTTCCCTTATCTTATTGGATGGAATTTCCTGTATGTTAACTCCATCAATTAAAATTTCTCCTTTTTTAGGAGAATAAAACTTCAAAAGTAAATTTATTATGGTTGATTTTCCAGAACTTGTTGTTCCTGTAATTCCTATGGTCTCTTCATTTTTTATATGAAAAGAAATATCTTTTAAAACTTCTTTCCCATTATAACTAAATAAAACATTTTTAAAAATAATATCACCTCTTTTTAAGTCATTCCCATTTTTTATATTTTCTTCTTTTTCTTTAATTTCTAATATCTCATTTACTCTTTCTGCAGAAGCAGATGCCCTTGATATAAAAGTTAAAATATTTGCTATCATCAATAATGACCTTAAAATTCTCATTAAATAGTTTATATAGGCAATTATTTCTCCTACCTGCATTGCATTACTTCTTACAAGAATCCCGCCAAACCATAACACACCAACAATACCGTAATTAAGAATCAGCATAAATAGTGGTCCTGCTGCCAATGAATAAAAAAATGATTGTCTGATAGTTTCCACTAACTCATTATTTGTTCTGTCAAATCTTCCTTCTTCATAGTCCTTTCTCATAAAAATTCTTACCAACCTTATACCAGAAAGATTTTCAATTATTACTCTGTTTAATTCATCTATTTTACTCTGGACTTTTCTAAAAAGCGGGAAACTTTTTCTAATTACCTTAAAATATATGAGCATTGTTGCTGGTATAAGAAACAAAAATATAAGTGAAAGTTTAGGATTTAGATAAATAGCCATAACTAATCCACCAAAGAAAAGGAGAGGAGCCCTGATAACAATTCTTAATAACATCATAATAAGTTGTTGTAATTGCGAAACATCATTTGTAAGACGCGTAATTAATGATGAAGTTGGTAATTTATTTAACGAATGTATAGGAGAATAAGCAATTTTTTTGAAAAGTTCTTCTCTTAAATCACACCCAAAATTTTGACTGGCAAAAGATGCATATATTGTACATAAAATTCCGCCAACCAATCCAATTAGTGCTATAAAAAACATTAAAATAGATGTTTTTAAAATCAAATCAACATTTCCCTTTATAACTCCCTCATCAACAAGTTTCGCAAGAAGAGTAGGTTGATAAAGGTCACAGACAACTTCTAATATCATAAAAAGAGGTGCTAAAATAACGAATTTTTTATACGGCTTTAAGAATTTAGTCAATTTTTTCATTTTAATAAGAATTTTTAAAAAGTGGTTTTTATTTTACCATTTTACTAATTTCTTTTAAAATATAAAATAGATTAAAATTATTTTTAAATATTATTTTAAATAATCAGTTTCAAATGATCCTTTGGATAACACAGATTGTCTGAAAGGTAGAAAGGAGTGTAGCAAGGACATAAACTAAAAAGGTGAAATCCTCACTACCTCCTTTTATTAAGAGGAAAACTTGCTCCTTCCTTTAAAAAAGGAAGGGTGGGATGGATTTTAGAAGGAGAAAAAACAAAGGTAATTTCGACAGTACCAATATTTTTAAAGGAGAAAGATGAAAGTACTTGTAACAGGCGGTGCTGGTTTTATTGGTAGTCATACTGTTGATAAACTTATTGAAGAGGGCAATAATGTTTTTATAATAGATAATTTATCAACTGGAAATAAACAAAACATAAATAAAAAGGCAAAGTTTTTTAATATTGACATAAGAGATAAAAAAATTTCTGATATTTTCAAAGAAGAGAGATTTGATGCTATTTTTCATTTTGCAGCACAGATTAATGTCAGGAAATCAGTTGAGGAGCCATTTTTTGATATTGATGTAAATATAAATGGGACATTAAATATTATTACAAATTTTTTAAAATATGGAAAAGGAAGAAAATTTATTTTCTCCTCAACAGGAGGGGCAATTTACGGAGATACAAAAACTATTCCTACTTCTGAAAAAATAATTCCTTTTCCTCTTTGTCCATATGGAATTTCAAAATTAGGAGTTGAAAAATTTCTCCATTATTATTCATATTTTAACAACCTTGAATATGTTGCTTTAAGATACGGAAATGTTTATGGTCCAAGACAAAATCCTTATTCAGAAGCAGGTGTTATTGCAATTTTTATTGGTAAAATTTTAAAGGAAGAAATTTGTACAATTTATGGAGATGGAAACCAAACAAGAGATTTTGTTTTTATTGAAGATGTTGTTAAAGCAAATTTGATGTGCTTTAAGAAAAATGTTAAAGGTGTTTTTAATGTTGGAACTAATAAAGAAACAAGTGTTAATAAAATTTTTAATTGTTTAAAAAAAATCAGTGGAAAAAATATAAAAGCTATATATAAAGATGAAAAAACAGGGGATATAAAAAGAAGTTGTTTGAAAATCGATAAAATAATAAAAAAAGTTGGGTGGGAACCAGATATAATGATTGAAAAAGGCATTGAGAAAACATATAAATGGTTTAAAGGAAATTTTGAACAATGAAATATCTAATAACAGGCGGGGCTGGCTTTATTGGTTCACACATAGTTGAAGAATTGCTTAAAAGAAATAGTGAAATTTTTGTTTTAGATGACCTATCAACTGGTTCACTTTTGAATGTAAAAGATTTTTTAAGAAATGAAAATTTTCATATTTTTATTGATACAATACTAAACGAGCATATAACAGAAGAACTTGTTAGAAGGAGCGATTTTGTTTTTCATCTCGCTTCTGTTGTTGGGGTAAAAAGGGTAATGGAAAATCCCATTGATTCTTTAATTATAAATATTTTGGGAACACATAATGTTTTAAAAAGTTGTGTAAAATATAACAAAAAGGTTTTGATAACTTCAACATCAGAAATTTATGGAAAGAATAAAAATGTTCCTTTTAATGAAGAAACAGATATTGTAATTGGTTCTACAAAAAAGAAAAGATGGAGTTATGCCTGTTCAAAAGCAATTGATGAATTCCTTGCATTTGCTTACAACGAGGAACAAAATTTATCAGTTATAATTGTAAGGTTATTTAATACAGTTGGTTCAAGACAGACAGATAAATATGGAATGGTAATTCCTAAATTTGTTAAGCAGGCGTTGAAAAATGAAGTAATTACAGTTTTTGGAGATGGAAATCAAACAAGATGTTTTATTTCTGTAAAAGATGTAGTTGAAACACTTCTAAAACTGATAGAAAAAAAAGAAGCATATGGAGATGTTTTTAATGTTGGAAGTGATGAAGAAGTAAAAATTAAAGACCTATCTTTTAAAATAAAAGAAATTACAGGTAGTAAATCCGAAATTAAATTTATAAGTCCAGAAAAAATTTATACATCTGGTTTTGAAGATATGGAAAGAAGAGTTCCTGATACATCAAAAATAAAAAAAATAATTGATTTCAAAATTAAATATTCATTAGAAGATATTATTAAAGATGTAGTTAATTATTATAAAAATATTCAGGCAACTGTATTGCCTGAAAAATAGCAAGTGGCAAAATGCTATAAAAGGCACAAAATCCAAAAATCTTAGAGGATGATACTAATTTTAGGTATAAAGACACAGAGGAAAAATAAAAAAATATTTTAAAAAGGCACTCTTTTTAAACCCTCTCCCCTTGGGGAGAGGATAGTGGGTGAGGGGAAAATATCTATTTAATCCGCCACAAAGCGTAGCGGACGCTAAAATACGCGCTTTGTGCCTATGTGGTTCACTGAAATATTAAGTGAATATTAACTTTGCAGAAAAAAACAAATGAATAGAAAAAAAGAAAATACTCTTCTTTTTTTAATACTTTTTTCAGGATTTATTATAAGATTAGTTTATCTTTATTTTTTCAAAGATACTGCATTCTTTAATCCATACTTGATGGATAAGCATGACCAGAAGACATTTATATTATGGGCTGAAACAATTTTAAAACATCCATTTTATGTTGATGGAAAAGTATTTTATATGGCACCATTTTATCCATATTTACTTTCCCTTTTTTACCTTTTAAGCAGTGGAAATATCCTGATTATTTTAATTTTTCAAGCAGTTATTGATACAGGAACATGTTATCTTTTATATCTAATAGGTAAAAAACTTTTTGGAGAAAAAGTTGGTCTTATTTCATCTTTTCTTGGGTGTTTTTACAAAACATTTATTGTTTATTCTATCTCAATTTTAAGCGATGGAATTATACTATTTCTTTACACTCTTTTTTTCTTTTTACTTATATGGTCCCTTGAAAAACCGACATTTAAAAGATGGATAATTACAGGAATTATTTTGGGCTTTTGTGCTTTATCTAAACCAACAATAGGAATTTATCTCCCTTTTTTATTTTTTGGACTATTCTATTTAAAGGATAAAAAACTATTACCACTGAACTTATCTCATCAAAAGCAAGCACTTATTACTTTTTTTCTTATTATTTTTGTTTCAGGTATTACAATTTTACCAGTTACTATAAGAAATTTTATTGTTGAACATAAGTTTGTTCCAATATGTTTTAATGGTCCTATAAATTGGGCAATTGGTAATAGTTCTGATTCAATAGGACTTTTTTATTATCCAAAGGGAGAGGTTTTAAGTGTGTTTTCATTGCCTTTCTGGAAATTATTCTTAACAAAATTATACCTATTTTTTACAAGTTATGAATGGCCACAAAATATGAATGTGTACCTTGTAGAAAAAGTTATTCCATTTTTAAAGCTAGCTTTTATAAAATTTGGATTTGTTGTTCCTGTTGGTGTCTTTGCCTTTTTTATACTTTTTAAGAACTTTAAGAAATATTACTTTTTAATTACATTTACATTTTTTAATGTTCTATGGGTGGTTCTTTTTTTCATTACAGATAGATATAGATTGCCTGCTGTAAGTTGTTTTATTGTTTTATGTTCTTATTTTTTTATCTGGGTTTATGAAAAAATCTTTAGAGAAAAAAAATTGTTTTTACCATTTCTAACCTGTTTTTTTATTTTAATTTTTGCTTATTTTTTTGATATAACACCAGGACCACTCATTCCAGATGAAAGTAAAAAAATTTTTGCACTTTTAAGTGTAAAAAATATACAGAACGATTTAAAAAATGGAAATATTAAAAAAGCAAAAAAAGAAAGTAAAAAATATAATGAAATTTTGCCTGATGACCCTAAAAGCAGTTATCTACTTGCTTGTGTTTATTATGAACTAAAAGATATTGATAAATGTTTTTATTATTTAGAAAAAACACTTGAAATAAGTCCTGATTACGAACCAGCAAGGAAATTTTTAAATGATATCCTAAAATGATAACATTATTTAAGACAAAATAAACAAATGGAAAATGTAATCTGCCCGGTTTGTAAAAAAAATGAAGTAGAAATGGAAGAAAAATATGGAGAATTTACTTTATATAAATGTAGAATTTGTACTCTTGAATTTTTTTATCCTTTATCTTATAAAAGTTCCTTGTATGAGGAATTTTATTCTTTTGGATATGGCAATACAGTCATAAAAAATAAACAAAAATTTCCGATATTATTCCCTTATGTGCTCTTTAATTATATTAGATTTTTTAATAAGTTTTCAGATACAAGTTTATTAGTTATAGCGAGATGAAAAAAGAAAAAATCTGTATTATTTGTAATGACCCATTCTCAGATTATCTTTTGAATAGAGGAAAAGAGTGCATAGAAAAATACTTTAATCCTTTGCTTAAATTTGAAACACATATTATTTCATTTGAGGATTGTTATAAATATCAAACCAGAAAAATCGGTACTTTAATTATTCATCCTTTTTGTGAAAAACAATTCAAAAAAACATTATTTTACCCCTGGAGAGTTATTAGAACATTATCAAGACATCTTTTGAGAGGTATAAAAATTATAAAAATTATAAAAATAGAGAAAATTCAACTTGTAAGGGGGTATGGTATTTCTAATTTAGCTTTTATTGGTCTTATTGCATCTAAAATTACAAAAAAACCTTATATTATTTCTTTGCATAACGATTATGATTATATGTTTAAACTGAAAGGAAAAACAAAAAGAATAATGTGGCATTTTCTTGAAAAACTCACAATAAAGTTTTCTGATTTTGTAATTGTAGTAAGTCCTTTTCTTATTGAATATGCTAAAAAACATGGAAATAAAAAAGTTGTTTATATACCAAACCCTCTTGATCTAGAAAAATTTATTGAAGTTGGAAAGAAAAGAACTTTTAACGAAAAGGAAGAAAAAACATTGATTTTTGCTGGAAGATTTTTTGACCCACAAAAAAATTTTTATCGTCTTTTAGTTGCATATAGTAAAATAAAGTCAGAACTAAGGGAAAAAAGTAAATTATTTGTTCTTGGAGATTATGGGGGAAAACTCGGATATTATAAGGAGTTAACAAAAAAATTGGGAATAGAAAAAAATGTTGAGTTTATTGGAAGAGTTCCAAGAACAGAAATGCCATTATGGTATATGAAAGGTGATTTTTTGCTTTTACCCTCTTTATATGAAGCATTACCAAATGCACTAATTGAAGGGATGGCAACAGGACTTCCTGTTTTAACTTCAAAGCATCCTTCCTGTACTTATCTTGTTGATGAGAGTAATGGGGTTATTGTTAATCCATTGAATGTAGACGAAATAAAAGAAGGGATTGAAAAATTATTAAGTATGAAGCAAGAAGAATATAAAGAAAAAGCAGAAAATTCAGTCAAAAAGGTTAAAAATTTTAATGATGAAGAAGTTTTTAAAAAAGTTGCCTTTTTATACGAAAAATTAATCAAGAGGTAAAAATGGGTAGCATTTGTGGAATTTATAATTTTGATGAAAAAAAAATAGTAGATAAAAAAATACTTAAAAAAATGTCTGATAAATTAAAACATAGAGGGACTGATAAAGAAGGATACTATTTAAATAGAAACATAGGTTTTGGGCACAAACAATTTATGATTGGATACGAAAGTAGAGAACAACCAATAAGTAATGAAAATGAAACAATTTGGATTGTTTTAGATGGAGAAATATATAACTATGTTGAACTAAGGGAATTTTTGATTAAAAAAGGGCATAAATTTTCAACAAAAAGTGATGAAGAAGTGATAATTCATCTTTATGAGGATTATGAAGGAGAATGTCTACAATTTTTAAGAGGTATGTTTGTAATTGCTATATGGGATGAAAGAAAAAAAAGATTATTTATTGCAACTGATAAAATAGGACAAAAAACATTATATTATATCAATAAGGATGGAAAATTTGTTTTTGCTTCTGAAATAAAAGCACTTCTTGAATTTCCCGAATATGAAAAAGAAATAAATTTTGAAGGGATAAATTATTTATTTGCCTATGAATGGTGGATTCCTTGGCCCTATACTTCTTTTAAAAATATTTATAAAATGCTCCCTGCAACTTACTTTATGATTGAAGGGAACAAATTAACAGAAAAGAAATATTGGACTCCTGATTTTATAAATAAAACAAAAAAGAAGGAAAAAGAAATTATTGATGAACTTTATAACTTAATTGATGAATCTGTTAAAATAAGATTGAGAAATAATATACCAGTTGGAGCATTACTTTCTGGGGGAGTTGATTCAAGTGGTATTGTTGCTTTTATGAGTAATTACCTTTCACATATTAAAACTTTTACAATTGGATTTAAAAATAAAGAAAAACTAAATCAGGAATTTTTAAGAGCAAGAGAAATTTCCGAAATGTTTAGGACGGAACATTATGAAGTTTTGTTAACAGATGAAGATTTAATTGAAAATATTCCACAACTGGTAATAAACCATGATGAACCTTATGTTTGTATAACTGGGTTATATACATATTTTCTTACAAAATTTATAAAAGAGAAGGGTATATCATTAACTTTAAGTGGAAACGGGCCAGATGAGATTTTCTGGGGATATTCAAGCGGAGTTGATTTGAAAATAAAAAGTATTGTTAATGGGATTGCTAAATATGTTCCTGATGAAATCTTGAATATATTTCCTAAATTTCTTCTCCCTAAAAATATTCAAATAAGAATAGAAAACTTAAAGAAACCGTTTTCCATTAAGTTATCCGAAGGAATAAACAAAAAGTTTGAAGAAAATACTTTTGGACTATTCAAGAAAAATTTTCCTAAAATTAATAAAAACTATGGATTGCTTGCTAAAGAATATTTTTCTGAAGCAGAAGGAAAAACTGATTTAATAACCGCTTATAGTTATACTGCTTTAATGCTAACTTATGCCTTTGGGTTAACAATTCAGCCCAATCTTGATGGAATGGCAAATACAGTAGAAATCAAATCTCCTTTTTTAGACCAGAAAATAATTGAATTTGCCTTTTCCCTTCCATTAGAATATAAAGTTAAAGGGTTTACGCCAAAAGGATGTAAGTATATTTTCAAAAAAACAATGGAAAAAAAATTGCCAAAGAATTTATTATATGCAAAGAAACTTGCTTTTGGGACAGACATTAAATGGGAAAAATTAATTGTTGAAAAATTTGGTGAAAAAATAAAAGCAGAGGTTCTAAATGGATGGTGGGTAAAAAACAATTTTTTTTCAAGAGAATACATTGAAATGCTATTTTCTAAAATGCCAGAGACAAAAACATCATTACAAATCTTGCGTCTTTATACACTTGAATTATGGTATAGAATCTATTTTAAAAATGAGAAAAGAATATTTATTAAAATTTAAAGACCAAATAGAAATCTGGGATGAAAAATGGAATACTGCTGAAATAGAAAAAGAAATTTATGAAGCAAAAAATTCTCCCATTGCTGATATTATAAAAATTTTCTTACCTTCTCAAGGAAAAATTCTTGATGTTGGTTGTGGATTAGGTGGATATTTAATATGGCTAAAAAGCGAGGGATTTAATATATATGGAATTGACTTTTCAAAGGAAGCAATCAGGCGGTTAAAAATTTATAATCCATCTTTGGATGTTGAAATATCTGATTGCGAAGCATTACCATTCTCAGATAATTATTTTGATGTATATATCTCTCTTGGTGTATTAGAACATATAGAATCAGGTTGTTTAAAAGCACTGAAAGAAGCAAATAGAGTTTTAAGGGATAATGGAATAGTTATTATAAGTGTTCCCTTTTTAAATTTATATAGGTTGATAAAAGATTTTTTTATTTTTAAATTAATGGGAAAAGAAAGTTATGTTTTAACTAATGTAGAAGAAAAAAATATAGTGTTTTACAGGAGAAAACTTTATAAAGAGGAGAAAAAATATAGTTTTTTTCAATATTATTTTTCTTTATCAGAAATAAGAAAACTCCTCAAAAAATCTCAATTTAATATTATTCTCTGGACTCCTTATTCAGTTTTACCCGGTATTTTAGAAATAAAATTATTTCAAAAATTATATAAAAAGTTTATTTTAAGTAAAAGTAAAGAAAACCTGTATAAAATAAAAAGAATAGAAAATTCAAAAAAAATTAATAATAAATCAATAAAAAAAAGAAAATTTTATTTTATTCTTGCTAAACGATTTTATAAACTTCTCTCATGGGAAAAGAGCAAAAATTTATTAGAAAAAAATATATTGAATATCTTTAGACATATTTTTGGACACATGATTCTCATTATTGGGGTAAAAAATGATAACTAAAAGAGAAAACAAATATATTAAATCGCGTTTGTCACTACCATGGATAGAATATATAAAAATTTATACATCCCTAAAAGGGAAAAAAATTTTAGATGTAGGATGCTGGAATAAATGGTTATTTATATAATTCAGGAAATATAGAAGAATTTATAGAAAAAGTGGAATTTTTTATAAAAAATAATAATTTAAGAGAAAAAATTGGAAAAGCCAATAAAGAAAAAATTATTAAGAATTATAACTGGATAGAAAGTGCAAAAAAATTAAAAACTGTTTACGAGAAAATTCTATGAGAGAATCAATAAAAGTTGCAAAATCAAGTGCAAAACTCGTATCTGCTGAATTCATAAATATCATATTTGGTATTTTCTATTTTTTAATTATTACAAGAACTTTTTCAAAAATTGAGATGGCTACTATTGCAATTATGGGAGTTATAACAAATATCTCTGCTGTCATTATTGGCTTCGGGATGCATGCAACAAGTGTAAAATTGATACCTGAACATTTATCAAAAGAAGAAAATGAAAATGTTTCTGAAATCTTACAAATTGCTTATATATTGGTAATTTTTGCTTCTATTTTTTTTGTTTTTTTTACTTTTCTTTTTTCATCTCAAATTTCAAGCATTTTTTTTAAAAGTCCATCCTATTCTAATTTAATAAAAATAATCTCGTTTTCAATTTTTACCAATAAATTATATGAAACATCTTTTCATAATTTAACTGCATTTCAAAAGTTTACAGAAATAAGTTTACTTCAAATAATGAACAATGTTTTTGTTAGAATATATGCTCTTTTTCTCTATTTTTCAAGTGGAATTGAAGGATATTTAATAGGACTTATAACAGGACAATTTATAATTTCAATTTGTATGATATTTTTAACAAAACAATACCTATTTAAAAAAATTAAAGAACACAATTTCAAAAAAATTCTTAAATTTTCATTTCCTTTTTATCTAAATGGATATATTGGATATGGAGCAAATCATGCTGATTCTCTTATAGTAAGCATTTTTCTTTCCCCTTCCTTAATTGCTACTTATTATGTTGTAAGGAGATTTATTGACTATCTTGAAATTTTTATTACTTCTATTCTTACTCCTTTATCTCCTAAAATGGTTGAAATGAAAAAAAATGGAAAAGAAACATTAGAAAAAATTTTCTATAAATCAACAAGGTATTTATCTTTTATTTTAATACCAACTTGCCTTTTTATGATTTCTATTTCCTATTTCCTATTGGATATTTATGGGAAAGGAAAATATTTAAGTGGATTACCTATTTTAATAATTCTTAGTTTAGGTATGATTTTTAATGGTTTTTATCTACTTTTGAGAGGAACTATTTTTGTTTGTAGTAAGCCAATTGAAACTACAAAAGTAGAATTGTTTAAGGCGTGTATAAATATTTTACTTCCGTTAACTTTAATAAGAAAATTTAATATTCTTGGAATTAGTTGTGGTAAATTTATTTCTTTATTTACTTCTGTTTTTTTCGCATATTATATTGGTAAAAAATTATTAATATTAAAATTCGATTGGGAAAATATAAAAAAATCTTTTTTAATTTCTTTTTTCTCCGTCATTTTAATCGTAATTTTACAAATTTTATTTTACACTCCATTTTGGATGATATTATATATTTGTGTAGGAATAACAGTTTTCTCCCTTTTATTTTTTAAATTCACTACACAAGATGAGAAACTTTTTTTTAAAGAGATACTTTTGAAATGGAACAATTAGTAAGTATTATACTCCCAGTTTACAATGGAGAGAGATTTATAGAAAGAGCAATCAGAAGTGTATTAGCACAGACATATAAATATTGGGAGTTGATAGTTATTGATGACGGTTCTACTGATAAAACAAGTGAAATTGTCAAAAGATATTTAAATGAAAAAGTAAAATATCTTTATCAGAAAAATTCAGGTGTGAGTATAGCAAGAAATAAAGGTATTGAAATATCTAATGGCGATTATATTGCTTTTTTAGACTGCGATGATGTATGGAAACCTGAAAAATTACAAGTTCAATTATCAAAATTTATGGAAAATTATAATGTTGGACTTATTTATACAGATGTTTTTATAGTTACTGAAAGGGGTAAAATTCTCGGGAAGTTTTCTCAATTTAATTATCCTTACTCTAATAAAGTTACTAAAAAATTATTTTTGCAAAATTTTATATGTACATCATCGGTGATAATGAATAAAGAAATATTAAAAAAAACAGGACTTTTTGACCCAGATATTAAAATAGGTGAGGATTATGATTTGTTTTTTAGATTAAGTTTATATACAAATTTTTATTATGTTGATAGTCCACTATTATACTATCAAATATCGGAAAAAGGTCTATCAAGAAACAAAATAAAAATGTGGGAAGAAAATATTAAAATTTTAGATAAATGGTTAAAGAAATATCCAGAACTTACCAAAATTCTTGGGACTAAAACAATAAAAGAGAAGAAATCAAATCTTTTTATTTTGTTAGGAAAAGAATATTTTGAAAATGGGAAATTTAATCAGGCACAAAAAACGTTTTATAAAGCAATTACATATAAGAAAAATATAAAAGGAATATCTTTATTTTTACTTTCTTTTTTAGGTAAATTTGGTAAGTTTTTACTTTCTTTAAAACAGAGGGTTTTAAAATGATTTATTTTATTATTAGAGATTTTTGGGGAAAAGGGGGAACTGAAAAGGTTGCACAAACTCTTGCAGAAAAATTTTATAAAAAAGAAAAGAAAATTAAAATTATTACTTCTGGCAAGAGGATATTTAGAAAAAAAATATGGAATGAGATTATTGTTATTGAATTATTTTCACCTAACATAAAATATATAGGAACGCTTTTTTATTATTTCTTCCTTACTACTTATCTATTTTTGACAATGAGACAATATAAAGTAATTTTAGTATTTTTCCTTAAACACAGCGCTTTTATTTCAATTTTTATTTCAAAAATATTGGGAAAAAAAGTAATATGTCGGATTGCTGGTACAGGAAAATATGGAGATATTCAAACACTCAAAAAAATTAAATTTCATCAAATTCTCCTATATATATTGAGAAAAGCAGATAAATACATTACACTAACTGAATGTATGAAAAAAGAACTATTAGAAGAAAAGTTTGATCCTAAAAAAATAGAAATTATCCCAAATGGAGTAGATATTAAAAAATTTAGACCTCCTGATAATAAAGAAATTCTTAAAGAAAAAATTGGTATAAAAAAGAAAAAAATTCTGGTATTTATAGGACGACTTTCAGAAGAAAAAGGATTAAAAATTTTACTTAAAGCAATTAAAAATGATATTTTTAAAAATACACTTCTTTATATTGTTGGTAAAGGATATTTGGAAACAGAACTTAATGAATTTGTAAAAACGAATTGTATTACTGACAGAGTAGTTTTTACTGGTTTTAAACAAGATGTAGTCCCTTTTTTACAAGTTGCAGATGTTTTTGTTCTTCCTTCTATTTCAGAAGGGTTTTCAAATGCACTGCTTGAGAGTATGGCAACAGGACTTCCAGTTGTTGCAACAAAGGTAAGTGGCAATATTGATATAATTGAAAATGGTATAAATGGATTTTTAGTAGAACCAGAAAATTCAGAAGAATTAGCAAAGGCACTTGAAAAAATTTTAAAAGATGAAAACTTGGCAAGAAAAATGGGGGAAGAGAACAGAAGAAAAATAGTTGAAAATTATTCTATTGATAAAATTGTTGAGAAATACATTGCTCTTTATAATAACTTAATATCAAAAAGTATAATTAAACAAAATTAAAAGAGAAGGGTTTTAAAAATCTTTTGGGAGAAAATGTTTATTTGAATTTTTGTTTCTAAGGATGTATAATTAACAAAAATGTTAATTTTATATACCGAAAATGAAATATATAAAGATTAGAGAACTTAAAGAAAAAATTTATTTTACAACAAACGAAATCGCTGAATATCTTGGAATAAAAAAAGAATCGGCAAGAGTTCTTTGTTCAAGATATTCTAAAAAGGGACTAATTATAAGATTGAAAAGGGATTTATACATTTTAAGAGAAAAATGGGAAACTCTTTCTATTGAAGAATATTTTAATATTGCAAATATATTCCAAGTTCCATCTTATATTTCTTTAATGACTGGTTTATATTATCATCAGATAACTACACAGGTCCAAAGAAGGTTTTATGAAAGTATATCTTTGAAGAGAAGTATATGTTTTAGTATAGAGCAAACTGAATTTCATTATTACA
>Ga0208825_1000512_pt1 | contig 37195 bp, 48 predicted proteins | sample AD_UKC113_MetaG_FD_184450 | JGI IMG/M metagenome (GOLD analysis project Ga0208825, IMG submission 184450) | Active sludge microbial communities of municipal wastewater-treating anaerobic digesters from Hong Kong - AD_UKC113_MetaG (SPAdes)... | ecosystem: Engineered > Bioreactor > Anaerobic >... | reverse complement strand
GTCATAGACATCCTTCTGCACTCCATCGAATTCATTGTAAGTGCAGTAAATCACTTCATCATAATTGTAAGAAATCCGTTTATCGGCTTCCTTTTCGTAAATATAAAATGTCAGGTCTTCAGGGTCCTCGTTAGGTTGTAGGACATCATCTGAAGAAGTCCCCGGTGTAACTCCACCTGGGAGAATAGAAGTATGAGACATGAGAAGAGGATTAAGCCGGAAACTATCTCCGCTTACTTTGGAGACAGGTTTTGCTATGTAGGTTCCATACGTGGCAAGGATGCGCCCAATGCTCTGAACCTGATTAACGAAATTATTCTTTTTAGAGTAGAGCTCCAGGTCCTTAACTATTCTCTTACTGTTTCCGTCGAATTTCATTCCCTTTGCCAAGCTTATCCCGAACTTGTTTAAGGAGGTTGTAACGTATGGATTACAGGAAGACAACTGCTGGAATAGAGTAAAACGGTTTGACTCATCAAAATTAATATAAGGCCCTTTTTTCGCGGAAGTATTTTTCCTTGAGAGGGGCTCAACGGCTGCAAATAGTTTTGCTGCTGCTTTTGACTGTACAGCCGCGTTAAGTTCAGGCATGGTTTCACCGTGTTTCGAGAATAAAAACGAGAGCCATTGTAAGGACCATTACCATGTATACAGCATATTCGTCCAAGTGATGCATCGTATCACTGTTTTTCCATAGCATTCACAAACATCTGCCCGAGCGTGATAAACTGCTGGTCAGCCGTGATGCCTGCAGAATCGAGTTCCTTTTTCTTTGCAATCATGGCAGAGAGCTCTTCGGCTGAAACTTCACTGACTATTTCAGCTACTTCACCCAGTACCTCATTGGATTCCATGAGAGCCTGTATCTTCGCCTTACCAGCTTCGATTTTCTTTACAGGATAGAGAGTCTTACCAGAGGCTTTCATGCCGCCGTATGCGCTGAGAATTGCCGCCAGGATGCCTGCTATAAAATATATAGTTTCTTGGATTTGTGCAAGGTCCGTTTTGATCGCCGCCTTCTTGTTAACAGTGTTAACAATCTAAATATAGCTTAAAAGAATAAAAAGGTATGTATTATTGGGAAAAAATACGAAAAAAATCTAACTAAAAAAAGAAATTATTCGTTTTTCTTATACCAATCGCGCGGTTTTTCATTTCTGTATTCTGGCATCATAACACAGTCTATATAATATCCTCCCTTGTGGACCATTCCCTGACTGAAACGACTTGTCAGCCTTACCTTATCATACCCACCCTCGACGGCTGCATACTTGTCGTAGTACGAAAGATACCTTACATCGTTTGTGATAAGATAAGCCCATATATCCCGCCAATCGAGATTTCTAAGGGGGAAAGATACTCTCCTAGTTCCATCTCTTTGGATAAGCGGACCCTTGACACGCCTCGCTCGTTTTGTACTTTCGCCTCCTCTAATACCCAGAAGTTCAATTGTGCAATTATGTTTTTTCATCACTCTAAAAAGATTGCCGAAGAACCTTCTGGAGTTCGGGGTTTTGTGACCACAACTGTATAATATTTTAGCCCCTGCATCTCTACCGACATCTATTATTTCATCAGTCATTGCTTTTGGCATCTTTATTTGTTGGGATTCATAGTCATAGCCGGAGTCGCTATAATAAACAGGTATATTGTTATTTTGCAGCATTGTCATTCTGAGCATTACGAGACTGTCTTTTCCTCCGCTGTAGAGGACTACAGGCCATTCGGTTAGTAATATTTGTTTGATGTTGTTTTCCGCCTCTGCAATCCTCTGTTTGTAGTCGTCCATTTCAGCCCATAATTCAAATAGTTCGCGCCATTCTGGAGGCATTACCATTTAAAACACCTCAAGTTTTGTAAAATATCGCACCTGGAGCTACACACATCTGTATATTCTTCTTGTCCCAGTATGGAGCTTTCCACGCCAAGCGTTGAGACACTGACGGAATACCAAATTCACTAAAATCTTTTGATGGTAGGGGCCTCATGCATTTCCCGTCTTTCACAAAAGAGTAGTCTTCTTCGGTTGGCTCTACCTTGATTGAGCGTACAAAACCATATCCGATATCAGTTTTCTTTCCAATAAAGACAAGATCATTAAGTATTTCTTCACATTCCCGCATTGCCCCATTAAAATAAAATGTAACTGTTTTAGTAGGGATCACTGGAAATATCATCATGTAATTTTTTAAAAACCCCTGCCCGAGTCTAATTTTTGTAACTCTCGTTTTCAATCTGTTTAGATGCTCTTCATCAAATCTTTTATACACTTTTTCAGTTTTTATAATATCTGTATCGAATTGTGACACTGATGAGTGATATACACCTTTAGTTTGTTTCAATGGTAATTTTAGAATGTTGTGGACCGGAAGAGGATTCTTCGCAGGCAGATTGTAGTATTCGTCTCCTAGTATTCTTCTCATCAGGAGAGCCATGAGAACGCTGTCACCATGAATATATGGATTAGCCAGGAGAAGAGGCGAACCTAGTTTTATTTCGACCTGAAAAGATTGAAAGTTTGAAGGGGGTACGTACCCCGCCAACTTTCTGACAATCTTCTGCATTATCTTGTCTCCAGCCATTTCAGCGTTTCACATATCTTCTCTTTGTTGTTTTCGATGAAAGCAAGATAAGCCGAATCATCGTCAAGCTCATAGCTTAGCTTCAGGTTTCCGTACCCGGCGCCGGACTTTCCGCCTACCCAGGGATGTTCACGCCAGAGGTTTAGGGCACGAGCAAGGACAGCCTTCTCGACTTCTGAAGGATTATCAAGAGCAAAGCAATGTGTGAAAACCGTGCCCGGATTGATTACCTCAAAGTTCATTAACATCTGATGTGCAGCTTCCCCTTCCTGCCTTGCTTCCTTGACATCATCGAGGCGAGTCATAAAATCAAATGAAACAAGCTCGTATATGCTTGTAGTCGGTTTGACTGGCATATCAGACCCTAGAAAATCTTTCAATTCAGCACAAATAGGTTGAGCTATTGCACATTTCAATTTTCCCTCAAACATCTGATTTCCGAGAGCAGTACCGAGGACAGCGAGCGGGGGCAATTCGGTACGGATCCTGCGTTTCATCTCAATGTCGATAACTCCTGAGTCTTTGCTGTCAACCGCCTCAAGGATACCGCCTGTAAACAACATATGATATATTTTCATATTGGTCAGGGTATATCCGACTCTCTCAAGCAGGTCATCCCAGATCATCCGGCGAAGTATTCCCCTTATAGCATTGCCTGAGATGACAGGGATCTCGATCGGGGCCTGATCTACTATGTATGTCTGCCTCCTTATCAATGCTTGATTTCCTGCCTTCTCGTCCCCTCCGTGGTGGATAGGAGATAACGCGGTAATAAATCCTTCAACTCTACATACTGACATTAATAAGCCTCCAGACTTGTATTTCCTTTTGTTTTCTTTGCCATTTCAAACTGTTCTTTTGCTTCCTTCTGTGTGAGTAGGGCGACTAATACAGCCTCCTTTCCGAGCATTTTTCTTACCCTTTCCCTTTCATCTTCAAGCATCTGGATATCAACTATATCCATATTTGCAGAGGGCAACCCTAGCCCCTTGCATACTTTCTCAAGCATTTGAGGTACATTCTCCATTCCTGCTGCTGCTCGGAGTCGTTCCGAGAAGACATCAACCGAAGAGCGTTTCATTGAGGTCATGTCTTTCCACGACACCCTTTTCCAGATTCCGGACAGTGTCTTTGCCAGCAGTCCACGTAATTCTTTGTCTGTAATATCCATTCCCATAATATCAACTCACAAAAATAGTCAGATCCCAAAGAGGATTTCCAACTAATGTTTTGATTTTTTCTATAAGTTCCATGTCATACCCAAGCTTTTCATAGCTTTTTGCTTTGAGTTGTCCGGTACTCAATTCGGTTTTCATAATTTTCTTTTCAAGGAGTTCTGTGATAAGATTACAATACTCCTCTAATTTTTTTGTATCCACCCTGATAAGATTATAATCGAAACCAATAACGTAATTTGTTTTTGATTCCTGCACTCTGTTTATCAAATTAAGCCAGCCCTGTGTTTTATATGTCTGTGTAAGATATATTATAAAAGGGGGCTTAGGAGGAGTTAATAAGACCTGTTTTAGATCTACTTTTTTTAATTCACGGAATTCCGTTTCGTTTACAGCCCACATATTTTTATATAGCCGTGTAGTATAGATGTGGTTGCACCCTGGACATACAACATCCCCGCTTCCTAGTCTATCCCATGCTGTAAAATTATCAGATATTACTTTCCTTGAATGTCCGTTGTCTGTTTCACATCCACAAAATACACATGTACCCGATACAGTGCCAGGCTCAGGTATTATTCCTCTTGATTTACATATCAATTCAGATAGGGTTAGCATATAGCCCTCTCTTTAATTAATTCCTGATTTAGTCGTCTTACATCAAGTTTGTATATCTTTATACAATGTTTAACAGTTGGGTCAAACTTGAGCCTACCATTTTTTAAAAATTGTATTACCTGTTCATGCGATACGTTTAATTTGTTTGCAGCTTCTTCTACCGTTAACAGTTCTAAATTTTTAGAATATGTTTTCATTCCTGGCAAAAGAATTGTAGGTACAACATCCCATGCATCAGTTTTTTTAACCTCTTGGTGTACAGGGATGTGAAAAATAACACCGTTGAATTCACCTTGAAAAATTGGCTGAATTTTGTGGTTATATCTCTCATAACCGACAAGTTTTTCTTTTTGGAGTTCAGTAAGTATGTGATCCCGGATTTGTTTTGTTGAGATGTTCGGACAATTGAGGCGTTCTCTGAAAGCAGATACCGCGTGATCCGAGATAAAATAGATTTTCTCAAACACCACTAATTCCACCCATGTTACCAATCTGATTTAATGCGGCGCGCCCCTGTTCTGTAAGAGAAACATACCTCGTTTTCCCTGAAAATATTTTATTTATATATCCTTTTTTATTAAGTTTTTTAACCATCCTCTCAGTGTTATCTCTAGACACCCCAATCTCTTTAGAGATGTCTATGATTGTCTTTCGTGTCCCTGACACTGCATTGAGAAGTTTTATATAATTTGTTTCGGTGTCTCGGTGGCATCCAATAGATTTGTTCAAAGTCATTTGTTTACCTCGTGTAGGATTATAATAATTATATCTCCGTCCCTTATTTTTTTAAAAAAATCCGAATGAACAGGAAGTTTACCTTTCACTCTAAAAATATCAGCCAGCTTCTGAAAACATCTCCTTGTATCCCATCTTAGATCATGTACATCAAACGTCATTTCAATATCCGTTATAAGTAACGGAAGTGATTTTAGAACAAAGACGTCTATTTGAAGACCCTGTACAAACCTGCTCGTAATACATCCAGCCTGTAGTTTTCCATCCGATCTTTCGGTTTTTGTAATGTCGGATGATGATTTAACAACTGTATATTTGATGTTTGAAAATGTGATTTGGGAGGTCATTCAGTCGACATCCTCGCTATACAGCTCTGCTGCTTCTTCGTCGTATTCTTCGAGCATTGCCATGATATAAGATGGACATTTTAGATCGCTAACCGTAATATCATAATCCTCAAACATTGTACCATGATCCACAACTGCGACAGGAATCTCGTAGAGTCCCGCTTTCCTTGCTGCTTCAATCCGGTGGCTGCCGGTAAGTGCGCTGTATTCTCCTCCGCAATCAATTACTATTATTGGACGTCCATTCCAGCCGTTTTCTTCCATATCTTTAGTGAGTTGTCTGAGTTTTTCTTTGTCAGTTATTCCGTGGAATTGTTCAATTGTTTCAAGTTTTACGGTTTTGATCTGCATCTTATTTCACCTGTAGTATATACTATACACCCTATGTATATAAATGTTTGGGTGATTAAACTTTGAAAAAAAGAGAAATTATCTTCTTTTTGTTTGATATAACCCGAGGTAATCTGAAGGATCTCCTTGAGGACCGCCCATAAGTTCAGTTATTGCCCATACAAGAGCATCTATTCTATCCGGGCTCTCCCCTTCGCCTTGAACCCAATCGCATTGCTGGTCTTCCAGTTCTGCATAATACCCCACATGATGAACTCGGCCCTGTTCATATAGAGAGCTGACAGGCTCCGCCCTCGGAGCTTTCCCCCTTGAAGCGTGGACCTTCGTATAAGGAATGTTGGCCTCTACTGATTTGATGTTAGATTCTACGAGATCCCCGCCGTTGTTTGTCTCACCTACCACCTTATCTGCTTGGTGTTTGTGAAAAGCACTAACAACAGCTAAAGCCCATTGGTGCGGCGTTCCGTGTATCGTGTAGTCGCCTAGAATGTAATAATGAGGTAATTTTTTACCTGTTTTTGGGTCAAGGAATTTTTTGTTTACGCCTGCAACTATTATACCTGTATCATTTGAGGTGGTGCTCGAAGTTACAGCAGGATCCACGCCAACGACTACGCGGTCCAGATCTGGCGCACTTGCAACCCTGGCTTCTTCTATAAGAGGTCTTTTCCAAAGAGCGTTTGGGTTATCGTCAAGAATGTCACCGTTAAGCTCCTGACGGCCCAGCCTGGTCCCCTGGTACTTTGTGAGCATCCTGTCAAGGAAAAGCGGGTTGAGGTTTGAGGCATTATCAAGCGTGTTGCCTCTGGTTTCTACGGTCCGTTTATCGGCTATGAGGTCCTTGATAATTCTGATTGGCCTAGGTGTTGTAGTGCAGATTACCTGAGGGTTATCGCCCAATCTCAAGCCGAATTCCAGGTTATCCCAGGTTTCTTCTGGATACTTAAATTTTGCCAGCTCATCCACCCAGGCTTTTTGATGTTGTGGACCTCTTAGCTGGTCTGGCTCATCTCCAGAGTAGATAATGCATATAGAACCATTAGGAAAAGTTAAGCGTCTCTTCGAAGGTTCATAAACTGGCCTGAACCAGGGAGGAGCTACCTTCAAAATAGAACTATCTCCTAGCTCTACCATAGTGTCACGTACATCTGCTTTAGTTTGACCTACGAGAGCTATGGGAGAATAACCTTCTGAAGCCCACTGAATAACTGTTTCTGAGCCCGTGCGGGTCTTCCCGAATCCTCTGCCAGACCGAAGGAGCCAGGTAAACCAGTTCCCTTCTGGGATTACCTGCGAAGGCCTTGCCCAGAACTTCCAATCATACTTCAGAGCTAGGGCCTGTTTGTCCGTTAGACTCTTCAGGAAGTCTATCTGCTCTGATTCTGGTAGACATGCCAGCAATTCTGCTTGCGAGCAGTTCTCTTGCTCCATCAAGTTCCCCTTTTATATTAGCATCGACTTCTAATTTTTGAGTTTTAATTCCTTGCAGATCAGAGATAAATTCAGCCCAATCTAAAACAGTATTTTTATCGTTCCTCAAATTTCCTATTTTTTCTTCGATTGCTTTATAAGCTAATCGAAGAAGCCCTTCTTTAGTAGCTTTCTCGTTCTCGAGAGTAAGCCTACTTACTTCGGCTTTAAAAATAGGATGCTGCCTCCAATCAAAGAGAGTTCTTTCGTGTACCCCTACTTCCTGCCAGATTTCGTCTATTGTTTTCGTGCCTTCTGATAGTAAAAGAGCTGCTTTTTTACGTTGTCCAGTCCATTGAAAAACTAGAGGATTCTGGGGGGGCTTCACTTTCTTCTTTTTCTGGACTGCCATAATATCACTTATATATTGTTTGTTTAATTTTATAATGTTTTCCCATTCACCTAATCAAATCCTCGACACTCCACCCCATCAAATACAGTACAACCCCACAAATCGACATCACCCATAAAAAAATAAAATACCACTTCTGTATATTGTCACCACGTTTATGATTTCTGTAAATAAAAGGGAGATATCCAACACAGTAAACGAGATTCGCATAAAACGCTTTGTTGACCATACAGGCGAATTGTGCGAGGATGTTAGGGAGGGTTATTAAGAGTTCGAGCATGTGTCACCTTTGGAATTAGATTCTTCATCCAATTCTCGCTCAGTGTCTCTCCATTCTTCCAGCTTATCCCAAACTTCATCAGTCTGCCCCAAAAATATACCATGTGAGGTATCTCTCTTAAAGAACTGTTTTAAAGTGTGTTTTAGTTCTTCCGGTGTCATATCATCGAGTACTGAATCTATGCCACTATTGAAGTTTTCAAAAGTTGGTTCTGCGTTTTCAAGATCTTTTTTTAATTCAGTGTCATAGTCGTGTTCGTTAAGAATTTTAAAGAATTTCACTATTATCTGTTTTATGTCAATCATTTTTATTCCTCCAGTTCTTCTGGTTTTTCCTCATGCTCAACCTCGTCCCTACATCCACCACTTCTAACCGGCTGTGACCTCCAAAACGAATCCATACAGGGAGAAGTATGCTGTGTGCCTTGTTGGACGTATTGATCTGGACCGGGGTAGTTCATTTGAAAAGCCGTTCTTTCCCCTCCTTAACTGGGCCATCAACCGTGAAATAGCCTATGAAGGTCGGGATATATTGAGAGTGCCTTTCTTTGTGTTTAGAGGGTTGAAAGAGAGTTGTCTGCATGGAAGCATCATTCTCCAAATAACGCTTTTTCAAATTCCAGTAATCTCTTTTCAGCCTCAGCCTGTCTCTGTATGCAGTCAGTTGAAAGATTATCAAATTCGTCTTTTGTCATTATACAGCCTGTCTTTTGACATGCTCTGCAAACATAGTGATACTCAGATCCAATCGTTCCAAGTAATTCAGATTGAGCGCATGAATGGCAGCCTAAACAAGAGCCGTCACAGTCTTTACAAGCAGTAAACATTTTCATTAATTCCACCCTCTCATTTTCAACGCATGTAATCTCGCTCTAACCATGGAACCCGCGAAGTACGGCAATTTTTTACAAAAGTTTCGTTCGAACTCGAATTCGTCTTTTATGACCAAGTTAGGGTAGTTGTCCCTAACTTCGGCTCGTATTAGGTTGTCAAGTAGCTCGAGGGGACTGATATCGTTCCTAACTTCCCTAACCGTTCTAACCGTATTTTTCTCTTCTTCTATAGGGGTATTTTCTATCAGTATTTCTTGGTTAGAGTGGTTAGGAAAGTTAGGACTAGTAGCAGTAGCCTCTAAACTGTCTAAATTCGACTGGTTAGACCTAACCGGAGCAAAGTTAGGATTTTTAGACAATCCAAAATAACTTTTCCAGTTCTTCCCATCTTCAGCGTTATTTGTATCGCTATATTTTGCAACTTCCTCCTTGCTATACCATTTTGGGCCGGATTCATACCCAATACCTCTTATGATTTCCCCGAATTCCGCTTTTGACATCTTCCTGTGACCCCTTATTTCTCTATATTTTTCATACTCGTCATAGAGATACCAGATAGGCACATACTCGTTTGGATCCGCTTTACATTCTTCATTTACAAATGCCTGGACAGGGTTAGAAAGTGCCTCGTACTTTTCCTTTCTCTTATCCTGTTCTTCTTCGTGTAGGAGCTTTCCTGCAGTTAGGATGTCCTTCAGGAGCCTAACACATTTCCTGCATAGATTTTGATATTCTTCTTCTGGAATTTCGTCAACTACGTCCCGGCCATCTTTGAATTTGTTTTTGAACTCGGTTATGTCCCATCGACGATAGAATCCATCTGACCTGTCTGTAGTTGCCGGAAGCCCGTTAGTGGATATGATAATCTTTGCAGTATTGACAAAATCAAAAGAGTCCCGGCCCTTAAACTCACATGATACAAGGTCCCCACCTGAGAGGGCCTTAAGCATGTTAGTCCTGCTCAGGGTGTTATAGTTAGTTTCACCGATGAAAGCAGCTTTCTTCTTATACAGCTTAGATGCTTCAAACTGTGACTTTGAAAGCCGGTCCAGGTCAGTACCTACACAGTTTTCAGCTCCGACGAGCCTCCGGAGAAGCGTCATAAACTGCCCTTTACCATTTGATCCGGACCCCACAAAAGCGAAAATCCTTTGTATCGGATAACCGTCATACATGCAGTAAGCGCATATTTCGCAAAGGTGAGCAGCCTTTTCAGAGTGCCAGCTCTTGAAAAGTCCGTTTATTGTCGGAGTTTCCTCGGAATCCCCTAACCTATGCGGGATAGGTGCTGCAAAAAAGTAATCCGGTGTAGCCTCGAAAGTTTCTCCAGTTTCAATGTTTACCACACAGTTTTCAAACTGGAGCCATTCTCTTTTAGTAGGCTGCACCCTTCTTATTCTGCCAGTTATCCGGATAGCTTCTAAAATTTCCTGCTTCATCTGGGACTTATAGACTGTCAGATCCATGGATTCGGATATCTGACACATTATTTCGGTTTCGTCTACCCTTTCATACCGCTTATAATCGTCGTTCCACATCCAGTAGTTGCGAGCAGGATCAAAATAGATTGGTATGCTTTCCTGTAATGCCTCAGCTATCTGCATGGGGTTCAACATGGCTCCCTGCAGTGCCTGACCGAATCGCTCTGTTTTTTTTTGCAGAGGTTCCCGGCCCACGTTGAAAGGAGCAGTTTCAATTATCTTATTGTATATACCCATGGGAAGTTTCCAGCCTTCTGCAATATCCCTTTCCTCACAGAGCTTTTCCTGCAGGGCATAATAGACCATGGCTCTTGTGGGCATCGGGTCATCATTAGGTATGAATCCATGGGTTTTAGCGTATAACCAAACAGTGTAAACAGTTTTTGGGTCGTCAAAGTCCACATCAGATGACCCGGCTTTGTTGTGACCATATCCAGCTCCGGAGCAGTTTGAAAGTCCGGCTTCGACTGCCAGGTAAGTTAAAGCTGAATGGCTGCAGTTGTGCCTCCAACAGTGTAACATTCCATTTGAAACCGATGTGTCCTTATAAGTCTTGCTTCCATGGAACGGAGAAGGAAACCTATGTGTAGGGTCGTCCCTCTTCCCGGTGACATCATGGATTGTAAGGCCCCATAGAGCAGACTTATTTTTTGAGTCCTTGTCCTGTGCGAAAGGCTTCCTTTCCTTCTTCTGTTGATGAGCTATATCAACGGCCCTTTTGTTCTCCAGGCATGTTCTATAAGCCTCTGGAAGCTCGTTGTAAGTAATTGATGTTACACTGTGTTCAATCATCAATGAGTATCTTCCAGCGTTTGGCTTATCTTCGTCTGGGATCGCTGCAAGTTCTTCGGGGGCGCATGGCACATAGGACCCGGCAGCTACAACATACTGCCAGTTTGACCTGACTTCCCCGGCATCCTCCGTGGCTATATTCTGTTTTGCAGAATTGTCAAAAATGGAAGTCGCCAATGGATCATCTGTAAAATAAAAACAGTGTCTACCTATCCTCTTTCTCGATTGGTTCTCAAGCGTTGGCTTGTGGCTCTTGACTTGACTAAGGTCGTCAATATCAACAATAACAAGGGGGTCTGTATCAATCGCGGCTATACCGATGTTAAAGCCCTGCTTCATCAGGTCATATGCCTGCTCGAAAGTCTTTCGGTTCTGTTTCCATGAAAGGCCCTTCCATGGATCTTTCCCGTTTTTCTCAAGAGGGAAATAATAGGGCTGATATCCTTCTGGAGCGTCAGCCGTTAATAGTTCGTGGAATTTCTTAAATTCTTCTGGATCGGTATAGACTGACATCTCGATCACCTTTTCTTAAACGTCTGTGGCTTGTGTATTCTGTGCTTACCCCGACAAAGCGCGCAGTGTTTTCTAAAAATTTCAGCGTCAATATATTCGTTGAGATCCGGCTCGAAATCCGGTTCAATATTATACCTGCTTGGAGTGTCACGGAGTGTCATCTCAGCACCTCGGGACCGGACAACGCATTAAATGATACATGCCTTCCCACGTTTCGCCCTGCTCATCTGGATCGAAAGCATATTCTTCGGATTCGTAATTCTTCGGTTCATTTTTTGCAAGCGCCATTTTAGACATCACCGCTCACATCTGAAAGAAAGTTTCTCATGGCCTCTGGTTCTTCTACGCGATTAATTACAAATCTCAAACCGTTTAAGTCAAACACCTTCCCTTCTTCGAATAAACCGACGCACTCACCCGATTCAGTTTTTATTTGGAAAAGTAAATTTTCTTCACCGATTGATTTGAAACATAAAGTCGTATTCGTTGTGGACTGTGTTATCTTACCGCATTTTGCCAATTTTTTCAGTCTATCTTTTGCTAAATTTGGAGTACAGCCTAGTTCTCTAGCTACTTCTGCGGATGTCACCGTCGTTTTCCGTAAGCATATTCGAACGGCTTCGATGAATTGATCATCTGTATAATCAGTGGAATACACCTTTCTGAATTTTTGATCAAGTGGAATCGTACTCTGGCAAGCCAACCACAGCAAAGCAGTTTTATTAATCTCTTTCATTCCGTGCCCATCCCTCGAATTGTGGTATATAAATCTATGAAGTGACTTTGGAATCCATATTCCGATATCAGGGTCGTTATTTAGATGCATGTGGTGGTAGTCCATACCTTCCTGATACGCGTTGACTGGGGAATATCCATAACCACGCACCTTGGAACTAGATCTTGCTGCATATTCGTTTGCTGTTGTCATCCACTTACTCCATTGTTTTCGCTATATACGTTATATGTAACACGTTGTATATAACGTTATCGTTGTAAGTAACTAGTTGCATAAAGCTTATATACCATAATGATAAAGTAATACACAGAGTTTTCATGGCAGCAGAACAAAAGAAATCGGATAATGAAGTTTTAACAGGCTTACGCAAGGCCATAGAAGAGGCGTACATCCCAGCATCTCTTGTAATGGATAAGATAAATGAAAATCTTCCGCCTGAAAAGCAAGTAGACGCGAGGTATGTTAAAGACAGGCTTTCAGAATTGGAAGATAAGGGACTCGTCAAGTCTAAAAAGTCAGGAAATACGCTTTTATTTAGATTTGTATAATCACTGTTTTTCATAATCCACTCTCAACAATAATCTAAAATCCCCTTCTCCTCAACACTCAAAACCCTTATCTCAGATTTCCTCAACTCAATAATAGACCCACGATATGTAATTTTAAGAATATCTGAATTTTCAAATAATGCGCCCGCCTGTCCGTTTTTAAGGTGTTTTTCGGCTGCCAGTGCGTCAGGTATTTCGATTGATTTATTTAAATAGTGGGAGACTGTTTTATCAAATGAAACTGTAATCAGCAGGGTTTTCATTTTTTCACCGTCAAAAATATATCATAAAGATAATCGGCTGCAAGTCCGAGAATAACAAATGCAAAAAATAGAGGGATCAGGAGGTATTGGTTATTCATACAGCAACACCCAACGCATTATTAACAGCCTTCAGCTCAGCCTCTAAGCGGGCCTTCTTTGTGGTCATATATGAGAGGTCATTGTAGGGTTTCTCATCGAGTTTTAAGATAGACGCATAGTTTTGCTTTATCCACTGTCTGATAAGCCCCTTGTAGAGTTCTATAGCGTTCTTGCGCGTCCCAGCGAACAACACCGGAACACCGCGAGTATAAAGAGAAGCTATCTTTCCCCGGCGGGCTTCAACATTAGCTCCAATATGATTTACGTTTCTTTCTTTTCCATTAAACGCCGGAGAATATAGGAGGAAATCATTAAGCGTGCATTCAGCGATAACAACCATCTGAGTAAATCTTGGATCATCTTTGAAACGTGTGATTTCTCGGTAGAACCTCGCACAGTTCTCCGTGCCCATCAATGTGGAATAGAGATCTTCGCAGCCTTTCTTACCACCTTTTCTCTCCGCAAGAATGCCAACCCACCAGGCAAATCCAGGGCCTGAGTAGTAAGCTTGATAATCTCCTACCTGCTGGAGTCCTGACTTTTCCTTTAAGAGCATGGGCCTTACGGGATAACCTAGATCCTCTGAGGTCCAGGGGATCTGTTCATTCTGAGCAGCAAAAATTGTGATATCTATGAGTTTCGCCCAAGACCCCACACGAGTATTCAATTTTGACTGTATGCTCTCACTATCGGGATATTCTTTGAGAGCTTCATGGAGGGACTTAATTTCTTCTCCGTACTGCTGGATAGTCTTTTTCTGAGGCATTACAGTCCCTTCCACAATGTCAAAACAACTAAAACGAGTATCCCGAGGATCATCACTTTATTTGCGGTTTCCATGCGGATTCCTCCATCTTCTCAGTCATTTCCTCGGTTCTTTTTAGGAGCTCCGAAAAAAAGAGAGGGGTTTCAGGTTCGCACTGCATCAGCAAACCCCCACCGGCACACACTTACTTTTTAAAATTTCAGTACATACTTTACAATACTTCTGTTTTTCAGTTCCCCAATACGTTTTAGAACAGTTCTGGCATGTGCGAGGGACATATAGAGAGGGCACGGCTTTCTTTGCCATGATTAAGCACCTACCCACTTTTCACATTCTCCGATATCATCAGAAGAATAATTACAATCTGCCCGCTTCACACACTTCATACAAAGAGACTCGACTGTAAACAGTTTGTTGAATTCTGCAAGAACATCCCTCAAAAGTTCCTGCTCTTTCCGTGCAATCTCTTCATCCTGCATACTCATAGACAGTTTATAGAGAGGGTTTTCTGCATAGAGGGCTTGCTCTCTAACATCGATTGCCTTTTTTAGCATCAACTGAAATTTATTTACTGCGATCTGTGGATTCATTTAAAGCACCCCGTGTCTCCCTGAATAGGTTTTGTATATAAATGGAAAAGATAAAGCTCAACTGAGTAAACAAAAAGGGAAAGAATTATAAGTTGCCCACCTGTCATACTTTATCCCTCCATAGGTCCTTCGACTTTTCCAAAGTTTTCATCTGGATGAGTGGAAAAAAACGGTGAAACCATCGGCCTGAAAGCTGCGTCAGGGTCGTCCTCTTCTTGAAACAGCTTGAAATTATTCTCAAGTTCAATATCAGGGTTAACAGGCAGCTTTATTTCTCCCTCGAAAAGCTTCTTAGCAAACATATTAAGGGCTGTTCTCCGGTTGTTGGTGAATTTATCTCCCAGTACTTTCTTGATTTGCTCGACTCTCTTATCATCTGGAATTTCAGAGAGTTTTTTCATATCGTCCCATGTAGTAGTCCACTCATCGGACATGTACCTTACAATGAGGTTCTCGGCTTCCTCTCTCCATCTTACAATACCGGCTGTTTTCCATTTTGGAGCTGGCACAAAAACAGGGTTTATGAGATCGTCTGGGATCTTCACGGAGAGCTCGGCAGGCTCGTCTGCTTCAACGTTCGCAGTTTGTTCCACAGTGGGCTTCTCGGGAGCTCGGGTATTGATCTGGAAGAAACTTAGAAATTTATCCAGGGTGCTCTGGGTTGCGTGGTCTGTTGTTATTTTTATTTTCCCTTCGATGGAAAAATTAAAATTGAATGGAAGAGTAATTCCATCTGGAGTGATGTTCTGTTCCTCAGTGGAACGGGTTAGCAGTTCATCACTCATTATACGGTCACCCCATCAGCAGCTATTTCTTCATAAGAAACTTCTCCTGCAGCAATCATGTCAGAAATTGCCCTGTTCTTTGCTCTGGTGTGAGCTGTAGCATAGATATCATGGTCAGGATGAGCAAATCCTCTCTCTGTAGATGAGCACATCCCAACACCCTCAGTTTCCCTGCCATTTGGAGCAGTACAAACGACCTTTATTTTCCAGAGAAAACCTCCCTGCCCTGAAGGTTCTTTTGTCTCTTCTACAATACGGTCAGTGAGGTTGTAGAATGTAGCGAACTTTCTCCACCCAGATTTTACCACAAATGATTTCTTCTTCTTTGTCCCGGTTTTCTTATCGTATATTTCAACTTCCTGCAGGTCAGAAGGTTCGATAATATACTTCTTGAGTTCTTGGAACTCCCTCCACGCAGCAAGGGCCTGACGTGCTGTTACAGCAGGCCTTACTATTCCACTCACACCAACCGGAGCAGGCAGGTTACAGGGGCCGAGTTCTTGATAAGAAGCGTCGATTACATTCTCTTTTTGAGTGTATCCTTTTGGGGAGGGTTTTGACCATTTCTCAGTTTTTGGAGGTTTGCTCATCTGAGGTATAGATTCTTCTTGCGTTGAATCAGTCACAACCGGGGGTACTTCTTCAGGAGTTACCGGGGCTTCCTGCACATTATCAACTGGTTCATCTGAGTACTCAACCTGTTCATCCAGCAGAGTAAGCAGGGCAGCAGAGTATTTTTCCTCAAGAGCCTCAATCACTCCCTTTACGTCTTCAGGAACACCTACCCCTTTCGGGTCATAGGTCTTTCCTTTGCTCCGGGCCTCATATATTATTTTCTTCTCCTGAATTGTGATTTTCACATCCCATTCAGAATTGATCTTCATAGCTGCAATTCTTTCATCTACCTGATACATAGATGGGATATTGAGATCAAGCAGGGTTTTCATTCGGAGGGCTATGGAGTTCATGCCATACCACCTATCTTCAAAACAACAGACGGTTTTCCTTCCATTTCCGTCCGGAACTGTTCTATCTCAGGATGTCCAGCAGCAGAGTACCCCATAAGTGCTTCATCGTTCCACTTTACAGATCTTGACCCCTTTCTATAGACAGCCTGTCCAAAACTACACTTGAAAGATTTTCCACATTCGAGAATTTCTTTCTTGATAGTTTCTTCATGCGCTTGGATAGCTGCCATATATGGCTCTGCAATGCTGTCTATTCTTTCCCGAAGGAGCGCAATCTCCTTTTCAAGTTCTCCTGTTTCTCCTGCGAGATCCTGCTTAAGCTGAATTATAGCCTCAAACTCAGATTGGAGGTCTACATGAGAGGCATCTTCAGCCATTAGTTTATCAACCATTGAAGTATCAATTTCACTCATTCGCTCACACTCTCTTAAATTCTCTTGGAAACATCCTCCAGCTTGATCCGTCCAGGGATATCAATTTCAATCCCCAAACATCATCCCACATTACCATATTCGCTGAGACGATTCCAGCCAGCCAGTAAGGCCATTTCCCTTTAATATAACAGTCAAAAATAACGTTTTCTCTTGGTGATTTTTCGCGCTGCAACTCGTCAGAAATTGCTTCCAATATTTCCTCAACATCGTTTTCTGAAAAGTTTATGCTGTTACCAACACGGTCCCCGATTCCTTCAGGGAGGTCAAGCAACATATCATACTCAAATTTTTTTACAGTTGAATTACGAATATATTTTTCAACAGGTCGCTGCAAAATCACCACATCCCTTTTTTGCTCCCGCTCGGATTCGAACCGAGGTCGCCAGCTTCAAAGGCTGGAATGATTGACCACTACACTACGGGAGTACTTGTCCCGGATTGCTCCGGGGGTCGTTTTTCCGTTTTGAATTCGTACACAAAAAACCGTTTTTGCCCCGGAACTTCCGTTTCAGGGGATAGGGCGATCAGGAATTGAACCTGAGAACAACACTTCGCGGTTTTAGTTTCTGTTTGCATTTGCCGGCTTGCGTATGTTTCTGTCTTCCATTTACCGCTCGTTTGCCGTTGTGTCCCAATCTCATGGGATGCCGTCACCGTCCGGCTAGTCGCCCTTCTTTGACCCCAGACCTCTCTGGGGTAAGTTTATCCGTTTTTCTGGAAATTTCGCTAATAGGGTAGTTTGGAGTTTTGGCTTAGGGTTTGTGTTTAGTAATTATTCAGTTGCTATTCGATACATCACGACTTTCTTTTCCTCTCGTTTTTTCCAGGGTCAATTATCTGATATTTTAGTTACCAACTCCTTTTGATAGACCCCTGATTTCTCAGGGGAAAAGGTATGCACAAGATTTTTCCGGTGGTCAATTCCGGACGCCTGACAGCTTTTCTTATAAGAGCTCTCAATCATCAGGCTTTGGAGGGCACGATGATTATTTACTACAAATTTATATGGAGGAAATCCCCCTGCCTGCTCGAAACAGGGGGTTTAGTTTTTTAAGGAGGTTCTTAGATGGCTTTTATTTGTAGGGGTAAACCGGTGTCCCGCATTGAACGGGAAGGGATTTTGTGGGAAGAGAGTGGAGTACTTTTGTGTTGGGGTGTCCATCGATGTCTTGTAAAATAGATCCCTGTCACCGGCACTATGGATTATAGGAACGTTTTTTGACATAGATCGTACACAGACGCAAGCGGCGAGCCTGTTTTTCTTGCTTGTTCAAGGATGTCTTGGTCCATGTTCAGGATGTTCACAATTGCTGTAACTCCTGAATCAATTTCACTAGCCATCATTCCCACCCCGCAAGATCTCTCACAGTTCCAACCACTGCACCATCAGGATACATTGTTTTGATATGTGCATAGATTTCTTCTGACATCCCTCTGATCTGTCTTTCTGGAATTCTTTCTGTCATGCTCTTGCTTCCTCCGGGTCTGGGAATTTCACCAGAAACTCTGTAAGTGCAACACTTACGAGATCCGATATACTTGAGAACGTCTCCGTAGTGACCAGCCTATCCATCTTTCGAGATATGTAGGGGCTCACGGTAACGTTTATGTTGGCTTTATTTTTTTTAGTAGCATCTTTAACAGTGGTTTCCATTTTTCTTACTCCAACTAACAAGGTAATTACCTTGTTATAACAAGTAATTATCCTTCATAATATATAAGATTTCCTATTACCACATTATTACCTTATAATTACCGTATAATAGTATGGCAATGAACTTATTTTAACCTCATGAACTAATAAATACTATAGCAGTGCTATACCATTACTATGGTAGAAAGTAAAACGGGGTCGCCGATTCGAAAAAGGAAAGAAAATGCGACTATCACATTAAGCCCATATTTAAAAAAGCAGCTTGATGTTTTAGTTGATTCAGGGGAGTTCAGCAGTTTATCAGATCTTTCAACAATGGCGTTCTCGGAATTCCTGGCTCGATACAATGCAAAAAAAGAAGCCACTGGAAACGTCCAAAAACAACAGAGTACACAGTCAGAATTGGACCCTAGTATCAACGGATCTCATCTTGAGTATGTAGAATGAGATAATTATTTTTTTTTTCTAAATACTGTTCACGCTGTGAACAATTTAACTCAATTGTCCTTTCTTTATATAACTTTGCTACATTTGATTATTATTTATGTCATTTACATAAAAATTTTTATGAGTTAGGGTGTAGTAAAAATGTATGTAAAACATGAATGCTCTTCATGCGGAGACGTAAAAATCTTAGACGTTTGGGCATGTAGCGAGGTATCAGGACATTCGAGATGTCTGGATCACTTGGAGGTTAGAGATGTATTAACAGAAGAGGAGTTCTTGAGCTCTATATAGCCCACCGTAGTGGATGTAATACAACAACGAGTGACTAAAAAAGAACTTGATTTCGTTCTTAGAAAACAGTTAAGAATATCGTCACTACTTTCAAAAGAGTTAATAGAGAAGATATGTAATTACAAAACTGTCGGGGTTGAGAACAATACAGTATTTTTCGTTGACAACCCTGAAACAGTGGAATTAAATTAATTCGTTGCCCGCCGAGAAGAGACAACTATCCTGGTAGAATGGATATTAAGGTTTAGGAATTAATAATCAGTTAAATCACATTCTTAATATAAAGGGTCACTGTCTATAATCTTCTCGATTTTAACACAGTTATCAAATTGTACATTGTTTACATGGAGGATTCCGATCTGTATTGGCTCTCCCCCAGGGTACGGTTTTTCAATTTTATTTTTTGTTACTTCGGCGGCTTTCATCATATCCGCTAATTTTATTAGATAGTTTGCTTGAAACCCTTTGAGATCTTTTATGATTATATCTACCATAGTCATTTCCCCGGTTCGCCTTGCTTATATTCTTCAATTGCCTTCTTTAATTTATCCCTCTTGATAGCGATAATTTTAATTTCCCAATCCCATAAATCGGAGACACTTTCTCCACACACATCCGAAGGGAGTGCTATTGTAGCTCGTGCTTGTTTTTTCTTTTTTGGGTTTGCGCCGTAAATCATCCCGTCTGGAACAAAGTGAAATATACTCAGATCGTTGTCTGTTGGGTCTTTTGTTTCTTCACGTGTGGTAATATTGACAAAAGGCAACCACATATAACGGTCAGGATCCTCACCAGGAGGGACTTTCCCTTCTTGAATCTTGATCCTTATCGGCTTCCTATGGTTCAGACTTTGAAGTGTTTGAAGCCATTGGAACTGAGACTTAATTACAGCCTGTGTATTGTCTGGATCTATAGGAAGAGCCATGCTTAAGACCTCCCTGATCTGATCCAAGCTTCAAAAATTATAGGGTTGATTACTTCCAAAAGCTGAAATTCCGGTGAACCCTGGTTTATTATTTTGTCTTGCACTGATTCAAGGGTATACCACAATGCGTGTAAAAAAGTCTGTTCAGAAGTTGGACAAGCTGTTTTAACAGAACGATCTACAGAAAGATTTATAAACTCTAAAGTTAATGTATTTCCTGAAGTTAATCCGTTAGCCTGCCCCTGCCGTTGCCAGCGGTCAGGGCAATCTCTTTTATCCAACGTAGCCCTCACATCCCGCATATTTTTTAATAAGTGTTCCTAACGCCTTTTCGAATGGGTCAAAAGAATTCTCTAAAAATTCAACCGCTTCCTTTTTCGTTGCGTAGGTCTGGGCTGCCCATGTGGCAAAATTTTTATTTTCTTCCGTTGTAAATTGCATGTTGACACCTCTCCTTTTAGTTGGGTGTAGCACACCCAGCTCTCTCAGATCTTGCAGGGCCTGTGGAGCTGGGTGTAATTCTTAAACTGTTGTCATCAAGCATTTCTATGGTTACGGAACTGCTCTGATCAAGATTGGCATTCTTAGCCCAAGCTGCAGGCAGTGGAACCAGAAAAGTATATCTGACTTTCTGAACTTTTCTTTCACCGAAGATGAAATTCGTTCTAATCACCATTATAGAATATGTGCTCACAGTGTATAAAAAATCATTTGGGTTAAAATGAGAGAATAATACCCTAAGGTATTATTTTTCGTTAATAGCATACGAAAAGCCCTCTATAATGAAGTCATACGAGAGCGTTTGAAACTGATCATCTCTGAAATGGCTGAAAAATGGCAACGAGAAAAAAACTCTGAAATGGCTATTGAAATTATAGCCCAAGAGCCTGGAGAAGATCACCACCATATTCTCTTCAAGGCAACCCCTCGCACCTCTCTTACAAAAGTGATAAATTCGATTAAGGGAGCATCTGCGAGAGTCCTTAGAAATGAATTTCCTGAAACTAAGAAATTCTTATGGGGGGATGCTTTCTGGGCACCTTCATACTTTTTGGCTACGACAGGACAAGTTTCTCTTGATGTCTTAAAAGCCTATGTAGAATCGCAAGATTCTAAGATACCGGAACAATGTTAAAAAGAAGAATCCCCTTCCTTCAGGGAGGGGAGAAAGTCAATTCACCAGCTTTCCACATCTCTCCGATTTGATTCATAAGTTCAAAGAAATTCATGTTTTAGTCCTCCTGTTCTTTCTTGCTCAATTCCTTTAATTTTATTCACCATCATCCTTAATATTCCATCTAGCGGTTTTACACGCCGGGCATTGTCTTGGGTCAGTGGTCTTCGCAGTCCACTCTTTACCACACTTTTCACATTTGCACTGACTAACTTCTATTGTGATTGTTTTTTTTGCCATGAACATACTAAGCAATAATTATATTTATAGTTAACGTTTACTTTTACGTAAACGTAAAATATAAATACTTAGAAACCTATTACTGTATACCAAGTTCCAAGGATGACCCGACAATGACAACCCCTCTCAACATAATCAAAGCAAAACAGAAAAGAAGCCAGTACGCAAGACACGGATACAACGAAGTCCTTGATTTTGATGACTGGTGTCCTCTCAGGATCGCAGAGATGCGAGAAAAGGGATTTGTCATTAAGTCCTTTGAACTCAAGGGTGTAAAGATGATTGGCCTCAAAGAAGGAGCCGGAAAGCCATTCTACTTGACTGAAGAACAATTCTTTGATGAACTTAACAAACAGTTCAAAGAGGAATATCTTGCATTGTTCGGGTTGGCTTGTGAGGTTCCTTTTGAAGAAAATGTAGGAATTGGGCAGAAAACAACTGCCTGAAATTTGATTTTTTGGAGGAAAGAAAATGGAATCAAATCCTTGTATTATGTGCCCTGTAAAGAATTATTGTTTTGTGTTCGATGTATCAAGATGTCCATGTATTGAGGATGGTGAATAACCATGTGCAAACTTGAAGAATTTGAATCAAGATACAAGCGAGAACGCGAAGGCTTACGTAAGGCTTGTCTATGGAACTCTGGAAAAACAAGAGTAGATGGGCTGAATGGATGTGTTCCGAGGAGGAACGCTTAAAATGCCCTCTGATATGTTCGGCAGGGATCTTGAAGAAGATCTGGGCGGAAATTAAGGGGCTTAAATAATGCCACTTATGATTTTTTCAGAACAGAGCCACGTTGCAGAAATACTGAACGGGGAAAAGGAGCAAACAACTCGCTTAAATGGGAGAAGAAAAATAAAAACCGGGGATATACTTTATCCTTATTTTAAATCGAGGATGAAAAAGGGAACGTGTTTTAACTGTATAAACAGGGGATGTAAAGATAGTAATTATTTTAAGCAACCGTTTAAAAATGATCTTGCAATCTGCCCTGACTGGATAAACAAATTTGGGACAGCCTCTGTAACAAAAGTAGAAGATTTCGACCCACTTCTATTAAGCCAGACTGCCCTTGAAACATGGGCACAGGCAGACGGGTTCCCAAACTTTGAGAAGGCAAACGAATGGTTTACAAAGGTTCACGGTCCGGATTGGATATACAAGCCCTGGGTAATAATTTATTTTAAGGGTGACTGGCTTAAGGACGCATAAATATGTCGGCTGAAACTGATAACACGTCTTATACAGGTCTTTGCCTATGGGACAGTTGTTTTGACTGTCCACACATGTACGATTGTGAATATTCCAGCTTTCTAGAAAAAGATAGTCAATTACCCCCCACTAAAGTAGGGGGCTTGTAACTAACTTACGTTGTTACGTTTGGTTGATTGACAGACAACCTACTCAGACAAGATATACCCGCCTGAGCAATATTCAAAGCAGCATTAAGATCACTATGCAACTGAAAACCACAAGCTTTACAATGGTAAGAATTTCCCTTCCTGTTACTCTTCCGGATATCACCACATTTGGAGCATTTCTGAGAAGAGTAACGAGGATCAATATAAATAACAGACTTACCAAGAGCTTCAGCTTTGTACTCCAAGAATTGAGCAAGCTGATAAAAACTCCAATTATTGAGTTTTCGAGTAAAGTCTTTTCCCTTTCTGGATTGGACTCTAATGCTTGTCAGGTCTTCGAGTGCAAAGATATCATAAGGCATATTAACAATGGTTTTCGAAATGCAGTGATTAGTATTAGTCACAAACCGTTTCTCTTTCCCGCTTATCTTCCGAAGAAGACGTTTAGCGGATTTAGTGCCTTTGGACTGCAACTTTGTTCTAAGAAATGCATATTTTCCTCTAACGTTTTTAATTTGTTTTCCATTAAAGAAAACGTTGTTAGAGCAAACTGCAATATTTACGATACCTCTGTCAATTCCGAGAACTTTATCACCAGAAGGTTTAGGAGACTCTGTTCTGAATATAACATGCAAAAAGAATGTATCTTTTCTTCTATCATATTTCAGAGTAGAACTCCTAACGTCCCAATTGATGTAATCTCTATAATATTTAGGAATATTAAAAGTTGCTTTAATTCTTCCGTTAATCGTAGCAAGACTAACTTTTCCATATCTCAGGTAATAGGTGATTACTCTTTGGTTATATCTAATGGAAGAGTAAGGTTTAGCTACCGGAAGACGCTTAAGCTTAACTCCTTTAAGAGCTTCACAAGCGCAATCTCTAGCTCCCTGAACAAGAGAAGATGGGAGTTCTGGATATTGTTCTCGAATTTGTTTATAGGTAGCGTGATGGATAGATACCTTACTATGGGTTTTATGCTCAAAACCGTATTCGGCAACTTCGTTAAACACAGTGTTAAAAAGAGTGATTGTTCTCTCGAGGGATTCTTTATCTTCCTCAGAAACACTGAGTTTAAGTTTTATCGTTCTATCCACATTCATATATTACACTTAATACATTATATAGTTAACGGAGGTGGAAAAGCAGGTTCGGGGATGTTGACGCATTCCTCCCATGACTGAAGTCACGGGTATCCTGCTTATTTTATCATGAAACGGATGATTGAAATGTCTATATATCTAATTAGAAACCCTAACAGTAAAGCGCATTGCGATAAAGCGATAAGAAGACGAGAACTCGTAAAACGGAGAAAACGAGATTAAACGGGTTATTCTGGGGTATAACTCATGGGGGAAGAGGCTTATATAGTGTATGTGGAGGATAAATGGGGGAATCATCATTATTCAGATCGAAAAAATACATATGAAGAAGCCAGTCGGTACGCAGATGAACGAATTTTAGGATGGATGTTGATAGCAAATGTTATAGAACTTGAATTATGATTTTTCTTCTTTTTTCTTCTCTTTTTCTTTCAGTTCAATTCTCCTGATTTCCATCTGCTGTCTTTTTATTTCTCCAATTGTGAGGAAGTTTTCACACGTTTTTTAACACCTTCGGGCAAGATCTCATCATATGAGGGCGATATCCTGAGATTTTACATATCCAAACACCTTCAGTCAGCTTTAACTGTTCGCATCTTCCACAATGTTTTGTGGATGGGATAATATCAGGGTCTACTGTTTTTTGTTTAGGGCACTTCTTAACTTTTGTCAAATTCATGTTTTTTAAAGTGCAATACCCAACCTGTCCTTTTCTGGAAAGATGAGAACAATTTTTATATTGACAACTTTTTATAGTGTTGCTCTGTCTCATGCCTGAACAAGCTTGATAATTTCCCTGTCACCCACGAGCGATTTTATATTATCTGCAAGTGTGCCAACGTCTTCAGCCGAATTACAAACGATCATGATACAGTTTTTTATCTCGGGCTCCACAGGTTCTTCTGGAGTTTCCGGCTCTACTGGATCCTCTACAATCTGCACATCCGTTAGGGAATAATCATAAGAAAGCAGTTTCATCCTTGCCTTATTTTCTGTACTGCTGGACTTCAAAAACCAACTAAGAACCACATCCTTTCCAGCAGGTGCGATAAACGCGGGCTTAGAGCTTAGAGGCTGATATTCTGATTGATTAACAGTCCACCGTCCAAGTTGTACCTTGTTCTCTCCTGTATCGGCTATACACCAGGCAGTTCCGAGCCCTTCGGGAGGGGCTGCCAGCGCGAGGCTTACAAGATCAATTACTATCTGCTTGCCTTCCTGTCCTTTGATAGTTTCGGATTTTTGTTTACAGTCGTTTTTTTCACAGTCTTTGTATCGAGTTGTATAGATGTAAGTTTTATCTGTTACTGTTACCGTTTTTACAACCTCCTTAAAATTGTTCTTTTTGAGTAAGATTCCTTAAGTTTTGAAAGTTCTTCTTCCGTACAATTTAGCAAAAGAAAAGCCGGTTTTAGCTCTGGCACTACAGTACCGGGATATTTCGAGGCTTCTTCAGTCCCGTCATACATGCCAAGTTCATACGTTTCAAAAAGGCAAGGAGAGGTAACACTATCAATTACCCACGCTTCCCCATTCCATCTCCCTGCAGTAGATTTCAGATGATAATCATGGTTATCTGGATCTGCAAAGAGTGGATCAGCATGAATATCCGAAGCTGCCCCTGTAGTGTTTCTATAATCTCCGCCAGCATTATTGTAGAAACAGTTATTTTCGAGTACGAAAGAATGAGTTTCAGGCAGGTTATTAGCTACTCCATTTCCTGTCCCTGCTGGAGTACCTTTTCTTAATTTCTGATTGACTATGATATTTTTCCTGACCCTCGTCACATACCCAGACCCTGGAGACTTGACACCTACGCTGAATTGCAGGGCTACGGCTGCATTGTAATTGCCGTCAAAAACGTTGTTTTCGATAAGGGTATTATGGAACCCGCTTGTAACGATTCCAGCACCATATAGAGAACTCGGATGAGTCCCGCACCCATAGAAAGCGTTATGGTGAATATGAACGTTACATGCTTCAGATTTCGCGTATGCGCTCCCGCCATCCAAATACCCTACTAACGCAATGCCCGGACCGTAAGTGTTATAGAACTTATTCCTGTAAATTTCAATATCATCCATGACATTGTTTACGGCTTTCTGCCTCCCGTATTGGATCTGGAGCCCTGGGCCGCCGGCGTCACCTTCGTAGACAGTCCAGATATAGTTATCATGAATTTTTACATGATTTGTATTCCACATTCTCGCGGCTGAATTCGTCATGGTCCTTACATTGTTTTTCCAGACCTCAACATTATTGCAGCGAATAGCAAAAACAACATCATGCCCCAACTTATAAACCCGGTTATCATGGAACTTAATATTTTTACTGTACTTTATTCTCAGCCCATCCCCGAGGCTGTCATGCAGGAACATGTTGTATATTTCAACATCGTCATAAAAAACGTAGACAAAATTATAAAGACCGTCACCGCGTAGCTCCTTTTTCCCTTTTGAAGCTGCAAATTTTGAGTTAAGAGCGTCTGCCTGACCGTCAATTTCAAAACCGCGAAGTGTGAGCTTGCCCTTATTGGATTCTTTAGGGCTGCTCTGAGCGATCATTGATTTCATAGCGGGCCAGAGGCTGCCAGTTGAAACTGTGAGAACTGCGTCAGAATCTCCTTCCAGAATAACGCTGCCTGAGTAAAGAACCTGGTCACTGATCCGATATGTACCCGGACCCTTAAGATAAACACTTGAATATTCTGACTCATTGGCAACGACTTTAAGAGCTTGGTTTATCTGTACTTGATCGTCTTTGCCGTCGCAGTTGAAGTCTCCGCTTCCATCATTCGAGACTATCAGTGGTTCCATTTTTTAAGCCTCGTATATAAAATGGATGTTAAGATATATTAATTGTTAACAGTGTTAACAAAATTATTTAACCTGATTCTTTTTACAAGTCTTAACAGTTTTTGACACCTGCCCGATGTAATCATAAGCAGTCTTTTTTACTTTTTCAAGATCTACAGACGTTGTAAAATCTCCCCCGTCAATGACATGACTTACTCTTTTGACAGTCAAATTAGTGGATATCGAAGAGCCATTAAGATCTATAGAAGGAAATTTACAAGTTACTAAATCGCCTATTTCTACTTCAGGAGTTCCCATAAGAACAGCTTGCCCTGATATTGAGGGTGTTTTTCCTTCTGCTAAAAGTCCTTCGGCTATCGACTCACAAAGAGTATTGCTTTTAACCCATGTCTGAGTTTCTGTAGCCGTTCTTTTTCCGTAAAGAGTACTTAAAGCGGTGTCCTCTTCTTCCCATGTATACTGACTGCCACCGGAAGGAGTCTCACCGTTTACCCTGTATGCAGTCCTCACGTCTGAGCCGGCGACCTCAAAATCTGCTGAGAGGACCCTAGGAGTCCCTTCAATTACTTTGTACTTGTCCGTTACTGTAGAAGAAAATTGTTTCCATTGAATATATCTGGTTGAGAGGTTCCCGGATGAGTATGTAGGGATAACTTGAATAGCCCAATCATACCCGGAAACTTTCTCCATATCTGCAAACAGGTCACTCATATAAGTTTGATTTGCAGTTGTGTCGTATTGCGGAAACGTTTTTCCCGGATCGGCGTAATTTGTATCATAAGTAAGTCTTGACAAATATTTAGGAGCATAATAAGCTAAGACGGTCTTGCAGTCCTGAGAAGTATGAGTATAGGTCTCTTCAATAATTGCTGTCTCTGCTTCTACTTCGTGCCCCTGTGCGTAAATATTGACATTATTATTATTGTCTGAATATTCACAAGAGAGATCCATTATTCTCCCTTGAAATATATCCTGCCAGATAGTTCTTTGATTGGGGTTATATTTTATCGAGACTTGCAGCCTGATTATGTCATCAAATCGGAGCTGGTTGATATAAGATGAAGTGGACCCGATAACATTTGAAGCAATTTCAATATCTGCATATGATACAGAGAAGGGATAACTTTTTTGAGTTGTTGCCCTGAGCACAGATGGATAATATTTTTCATGCGTTAGCGGCTTCTCGATTACTAATCTAGTTTGGACCCACCGAATCATATTATCCCTCCTTAACTCAGGATGTCAGCATCTCTATAATACAAAATGATATTAGCTGAGGCAGTTGACGTTACAGAAGCCCCGAAAGTATTCTGTTGCCCTTTGAATATTTTTGGTCTTTCCGCGTCAATTGTAACAAGGTCTGAGTACATAAAAATACTATTGATGTGAAGGTCTGAAGTTCCTCCTGATACTATTTTAAGGTGGAATTTGGTTAAGCCATTCAGAATTAACGTAGTTCCAGAATTGAGAAGCCTGTAAGCTGAAACATTCGTGAGGTCTGTTGTGCTTACATCATCTACAGCGTACCAAGTGCCAGGACTTCCGGCGTTATCTGCTGCAATATAACAGACCGGAGCCCCCTGAATAACATTAATTACGATGTATGGAATCCCGGTAATTGGATATTTTGTGTCAAATTTATATGTGATATATCCAGCAGACCCAAACATCAGGATCTTTTCATCTATGTTGTATGTGATTCCCGAAGAGTCAGTTATTGTAAAATCATACTGTCCGTCACTGAAATTTTCAGAATATTTGTAATTTCCTGTACCATCTGCGTTTATTCTGATTGAGCATCCAGGTTTAAGCTCGTTGCAACACTGCATTATTGTAAGAGTGTCTGCGGTGTTGTAAATTGATATTGCAGAACTTACTACAGTTGGGATCATCTTTGTATAAGTATAAGAAATGTTATCAGCCGAAACTTTCGCACTTGAATTAGTGGTTTTTAAGTAAACTTTTATCGTTACTGCTTCGTTTGTCCCTGAGAAATATTCAGTATCAATAGACTTTGCTGTTCTTGATGGGAGTCTTGTTGTAGTGCTCCATGTTGCTACAGTTGTTTCTGCATTATTATTCAAAGAAGCGCATTTGATTGTCACTTTTGCATATCCGGTGACCCCGCTTACATTTGCAGTCCCAAGCTCAAGGGAAAACCTATCAAACCTATAATATTCACCGTTGCTGAGTGCTGGGAGAGTCGAGGTATAATCAACAACATAAGCCGTTTCAGTCCGGCTGTGAACATCTCCGTCTACTACAGTTATTGTCGCTCCTTTTGAAACATTAGAAGAACTTTGAGATGTTATTGCCTTTACCTCAACGTCTGGGATTATGTCAACATGCCCTGTTGTCGTTATTGGGCTGCCAGTTGTACCAATTTCAAAGTCTGAAGCCTTCTCCAAAAGAACATCATCACAATAGAAAAGTGCTCCATCATTCGCGGTTTCTATAACATGAACTCTGATCATTGCATCCACAGGAGCAGTGTCGAATCTTACGGTTTCTTGAAGTTGGGTATATTCGCAATCCTCATCCCAGAGAAGTTGAGTAATGATAGAATTTCCTGAATAAATATCAACTGAAAGTTTCCCGGCTGTCCTGCCCGAAACTGCCCCCCACGCACTCAAAACGTAAGATACCCCAGGCTCAAAATAAACATACTGTTCAGTGAGTCCCAAGTCTGCGGTTGTACCGTCGCCCTCTATCAAAATCGAGTATAGCCCATCGTGAGCAGTAGCTTCGGATCTGCGTTGTCCTGTTCCTGCCACAGTCCAGCTTGAAGGAGTTGTTATAGCTCCGTAAGTTCCAGAAGTCATAAGCCGGTTTCCGGTTCCTGATCCTGCAACAGATACGAATTTGTTGAGGACAGGAGAATAGCAAAGGGAATACCAATTATTATCTGCTGCACTTTCTCCGAGAATCCAATTTACTGCATCAGCAGAATACATTATCCTGTTGCCGGTTCCTGTCTGAGCAGATGCCACAATCAAATTGATTTCTGGGGCGGCGGTTATTGCTCTCCACTGATTGACAGTATAAGCAATAGATGAACCACCTGCCCCATCCCATTCTGTGAGGACATAACCGATGTCTGTTGCTATTGCTTTAATATCATCGTTTCCAGACTTCATATATACAGTGAGAGTGACAGTTTCATCATTAGCAGCTTCAAAAGTCACGTCAGTTGACTCTGGAATATAGGATATAGAATTAGTATTCCATTCACCCAAGGTTGTTTCTGCTTTAGTTGCAGTTTGAGCCGTGATTTTGAAATAAGCATTACAGCACGTACCCCCGCTTCTAAGTCTACAAAATACTCTGTCAATTCTCCATTTGTGACCTGTTCCCGGTGCTTCTATTGACAATATCCCGCCGGTGCTGGCGTCACTGCACGCGGAAGTTGTGTAATCCGTATCTTTTGTTGTGTAGACATACCCAGAAGGACTCTGATAAGTAGTAGTCGAAACTACTGAACCAGTTCCAGCCGTAATTGTGGACCCTGAATAAGGAGTTACCTGAGCAGTCCATGTCTTCCCGTCCTCTGATGTCATTATCTGATTATTGTTTCCATCGAGAGCAACTGCTACAAATTTTGAGATGTGATCCGCCCAAACTACAGAACTCCACTGTTGAGTAGTTGCAGGACTTGACCCAAGCGTCCATGTCTCTCCGTAGTCATCCGACCACATTGTCCCCGTATTACCGCCAGCGTCACGCCCATATGCTACTGCTACCACTATTTTCAGAGTAGGAGAATAAGCAACAGAAAGCCACTGATAAGAATCGTCAGCACTCGCGACATCTATCCAAGAGTACCCACCATCATCTGAAAACATGACTCTGTGAGTTTCTGAAGCTCCATAACTCACGGCGAGATACCTGAATTTCCCTTCATCCCCATCATAAATATAGCAGACATCCCCCCACATATTTGTAAGTGTTTCAAATCCAGCTTCTTCCCATGTAATACCATCATCGGAAAATATTGCTCTTATAGATCCACTTATACCGACTGCAACCCATCTCCCCGGCAAATCTTCGGACGGTCCATATCCAATAGATTGACCCCATACAACACTAGCCCATCTCTCATCATAGTTTGTTGCGTTTGTTAAGCCTGAAGGAGTTGTAAAAGTATCTCCATCCGTGGAAATAGCTATCCTTGTGCCTGTGGCATCACCTGTACCCCTGCTTACAGCACAAAACTGTGCCAATTCTTTAGACCACCTGACACACCGCCATTCATTATCAAGAGATACAGGACTTGTGCCAATAACCCAATCTAAATCAGTCGATTTTGCCCACGATTCAAACGAAGGATTTTTTAAGAGGTTCCCCGCGTAAGTATCGTCCGAAGACCACTGCATAGAGCCGGTTACGTATCTGCCTCTTACTTTTTGATCTGCGTTTTCTTTATATGGTAAATCCATCTGATACAAAATTGAATAAGGTTTAGCATTTTCAGGGACATCTTCTGTAAGTCTTAATTTTGAAGAATTATCAACAGCCAACCCTCTGCATATAGTCCCAGCGTAGATGCTCCCCAGCTCTAATCGAGATCTACCCCTCGATGTATCATACCAAGCTGCCATAACCTCATCCATTTCTTCTGGGGAGAAAGCATAACAGTCGATTACTAGTCCCGTGCCTTTAAAACCAAAGTCCGTTAAGTTGTCACCTATTACACCCGGAGCTTTCTTTTGCCCCACTGATTTTCCACCATCAACGGCTAATTCTTGCCAGTAAAACTTCACACCGTTGATATAACCCTGCTTTGGCACAAGTGGGTCATAATAGTCTTCATAATCTTCCTGAATTATCCTAATAGGAGGGATATACCGAGTCGCAGGGGTTACAGTGCCAGTCGATCCCCCTGAAGTCCCGCCAGAAGTCCACTCTCCATTTAAGGCAGTCGCTTCACTGATAGGGGTAACCTGATAATAATTCCCTGTCAAATTTGAGGTCACGTAATTGTTTTCTGCATATACTGCCATTTTCGAGGGCGCGTAATTCAAAACACCGTATCCAGTCACAGGGAGTTTCCGGGCTGGATCTGTGGCAAGAGTTGCAAGAGTACCTGTTATGTTATTGTCCTTAAGATAAACAGTGCATCCTGAAGCGATTGAATTATAAACTAAAAATCCAGCGTTATAACTTCCAGAAATCGTATTATTAAAAATTTTTAGTCCGTTTCCCCAATTCCAGACCGATATCCCGGCGTTGTATTGGATGTTTCGCATCCATCCGCAACCAGTAAGGACATTGTTCCAGATCTTCACATTCTGGGCGGTTGTTCCCTGGCTTCCGTCCGCATCCATAAGGAGAATACCAGAACCTGCCCCGTTATTGATTGTATTATCATAGATGTTAATATTGTTACAATGTAAGAGCATGTTATAGCTTGCTGGGCGGTTTCCTATCTGGATTGCCCCGTTTCCATTTGCTACAGTGGGATGCTCGGTTTCATCATATTTTGAGGTTGTATTATTATGAATATTTATGTTTTGCCCGTTATCCACTCGAATACATGAGTTATCCTTTTGCTCGATTGTGTTATTATAGGCATCTCCACCGATATTCCCTATAAAATATATCCCTTCGTGCCCCATAACACTGATATTATTATTGTAAGCAGTTACATTGTCAATATATTTTAACTGGATTCCATCACCCAGACTATCATAAATTACCATGTCGTGAACAGAAACATTACTTCCGTGACTCGTGGAGCTCCCTGCCAGATTGATCCCATTGAAAAGCCCGTCCCCTTCATCCCCTGTTTGATTCCAACGGTTACAATCAATTTGAAAACCAAAAATAGTGATGTTGCTTGCTATTGAATTGCTCTGTTTTATAACAGGAACCTGAGCAGCCCACGTCATACCATTATGGATGCGGAGAATAGCAGTTGAATCACCTGTCAGCGTGGTACTATTCCCTATTTGCACAGAGTCCTGAATATCATAAGTACACGGTCCCTTAAGATAGACAGTAGATCCTGGCACAGCTTTAGCGGCTGCAAGTGCGGAATTAATTTGTATCTGGTCATTGTCCTGATCTACTATGTAATCTGCATCTGATAGACCTACTGTATAAGTTGTCATAATGTAGCCGCCTTTGTTTTTGTTGTGGATGCCGAAGACCCGTAATTATTCTGTTGATTAATCTTTACATTGTTGTTATATACAGTGTTGTTAGCTTTCCTATTCGCCGTTTCACTAGCTGTAAGCATGTTAGCAGGTGTTTTAACCTTAACATTTCCTTCCCCGGTTCCAGATCCCCCGGAAGACGTAACCCCTAGCTTTGCTGTAGTATTCCACTTCCCGGCAAGAGCTTCTAATTCTCCAACCTGTGAAATGTTTGTTTTTATGGCTGACCCGATCCGATTCGCCGCAGAAATTGCAGCACTCGCCGCCTCACTTGCCATCTTAGAAACGTTAACAAAAGAAGCTGCATAAGCTTGATTCGCTGAAGTTGCACCACCTACAGCCCCGGTAAGAGAATTCACAGCAGGCACCGTTCCGGCAACATTCCCGCCCATTGTAGTTGCAGCCCCTCCCGCAGTATTAAATCCAGTTGTCATCATGCCTGTTGCTGTCTGGGTATTTGATCCCATTGTGAGGGCAGACTGTCCTGCATTACTATATCCAACCATCATCTGTCCGGTTGCCCCGGTAACCTGTGCCCCGGCTGTTTGTGCAGTGGTTCCGATATTAGTATGATCTTGTTCTATAGCGAGTGCTTTATTGTGGATGTTGTCACCCATATTAGAAAACTGAGTTGAAACTCCATTCCAAATTGTTGAAATTGTTGATACCCAACTATCAGGAACCATATCAGATAGAGCCTGTTTTATTTCATCAACTTTCTGGACTATATAATCCTTAAGAATAGAGGCTGCAGTCATAATTCCATTTGCAACTATAATGAAAATGTCCTTCATCAAGTTCCATGAGTAGGTTACAAGTCCGGTTTTTTGGTCCAAGTAGACAAGACCAGCCGCTACCAAAGCAAGAGCACCGACAATGAGAGTCGCAGGCCAGAGGACGGTATTAACTGCGAGCCCGAGTGCTGCCATGACTCCGGTTGTGGTTATTCCTGCAGCACTGGCAGCAACAAATCCAGCCCCTAAAGCAAGGGCAGCCGCCCCGCCTAAAGCAGCCACAAGAACAAATGTCTGCATAGGTTCTGACATGTTTGAAAATGCACCCGAAACAGTAAGAGCAACACCAGCAAGCTCTTTGAGAACGCTTAAAAGACTGCCTCCTTCAATGGTCGCCGTTGACATGTCGAAGCCGATCATATCAGCAAGACCGGCCTTGAGGTTGTCCTTTATAGTGGAAATCATTCCATTAAATGACTTTGACCTTTCCTCCATTGCTCCAGCGTACTTACTATTCCAGATAGCCTGAATCGTGGACGTGATCATTTCCTTATTGTTTCGGTCCACTACAGCTATCTGCTGCTTGCCGTTCTGATCCATGTAGGTTAGAGCAGTTTTCCCCGCGTCCTGAATTGAAGCACCCAACTGTTGATAATTTTTGGACGTAATTTCGACGGCTTTTATTCCAAATTCTTTCATCCTCTCAAATTCACCCTGTTGAGCGTCAGCAATGGCCTCCACTACATCCATTATGGGCTTTCCCATCCCAGCAGCAGTATCACCAAGAGTCCGGCCATACTGCTCAACATCCATGCCGTAGGCTTTTAGTCTGGTTGCAGCTTCGAGAAGTTCAGGAAATTCAAAGGGGGTAGTGGCTGCAAACTGTTGTAACCATTGAAACTTCTGCTGGGCAGCTTCTTGACTACCATAGAGTGTTTTTAGAGTTAAGTTAGCGTCCTCATATGAAGCGGCTATGGTAGTTCCATAAGCAGCTATTCCGGCGACTGCTGCTGCGGGGATAGTAAAAGCCGAAGTCATGGCGAGCTGCATACTAGAGGACATATCCCCTATCTGTCCCTCGGCCTGCTTTAACATCGAGGCATATTCAGAAAAAGAAGCTTTGTCAAGATGTAGCCCCGCGTCTGCCCACACTTCGCCTATGAGCCCCATTATACCTTCACTCCTGTCTCTCTTTCATGCTCCTCAACAACTTTCATCATAGCGTCCCCGGCTGCCATCCAGCGTCTTGTTTTTTCAGCTTCGGAAATTTCCTCTTTGTCATGCTTGAAGTTTTTAGGCAGGAAGTCTTTGTATTTATACGGGAATTTAGTCCCCTTTTTCATATGCGGTCCAAGAGAAGCATTATAGAGCGTGGCCTTCAAATCAGCAAATAACATTGAATAATTTTTATTTTTCTGATCGTGTGCCTTTATTTTTTCCTCAATCATCTGCGCGGTTTCTGCCTGCGTGAAATCCCAGAAATCTTTAGGGGTAATATCGCAAAGTTGATAGAGAAGCCTTTGGGTAGTGTCAATTACTTCGTCAATGTCAAGGTCTGCCCAGCTTCCCCCTTATCAGACCCCCCGGTTAAGTCTTCGTCTTTTAACTGTTCGCGGAGTTTCCGGCTTGCCTGTATCAGAGATTTATTATATATTCCAGACTCACAAAAGGCATCAATGAGTTTGTCATATACCTCAGTTGTACCAAAACAATTGATCTGGCAGAATTCCTCTATGATGTCCTCGGTTTCTTCAAAAGAAACAACGTTCCCGCCAATCTTCCAGTTGAAACCTATGCAATACATTTTTACTGTCAGTTCGTCATCCAACTGGTCATTTTTTGCGAGTTCTGCCATTTTTTCAGCAAATTGTCTCTCTGTTCGTGCATCCACAAGCTCAAACAATTTCTTCTTACTTCTCCATGTAAAAAGGAGGTCATGTCCGGGTATGACCTCAACTTCTCTCCCTACCACCTTCAAGCCCTCACGATAAACAGGTTCACAAAACGAGTTGCTTTATTTGTTTCCATGACTTTGATAAGGGCTTTGGCGAGTGAGCCGGCCGCAGGCCAGTATGTAGCAGAGAATGGCGCGGCAGTAGCCGAGGTCAATTGAGACCATGTAGTGCCTCCATCGTATGAAATCCCAATATATGACGCGGCTGCTGCTGTAACCTTCACGGTATCCGTTGTTATCCCGGTTGTTTCCATAATAATGACATCATTTGCTGAAGCTGCTAAAGCTGAATTTGCAGTTGAAGGGGAATAGGCAACTGCTACGGCTGCGCATTCTATAGAGGTTATAGCTGCTGAAGTTGTGGTCTTTGAGAATCCACCAGTGACGATCAGGTCACAGTTGAACATAAGAGTGTTTTCGTCTTCTTCAGACTGATAAAAAGTAGCTACAAATGCCTGATATTCGTATATAATCCCGGCTTCCGTGATGTTTATCTGGATTGTATGTTCGGCCAATCCATCAGCAGCAGTTTTCAATGCAAGCTGACCTGGATCATTCGGAATATAGATACCCTGAAAAGAAGCTTCTCCTGGCTCTAGGAGCTTCATACCATATCTTCTTACGGTATCCTTGTTTGTCGTGACTTCCTTTTTGTCTCTCGAAGGTTTACTGAAAGGGAGAGAACCCGGTGTAATTCCTTCTATCACGGTTCCATCAATCGAAACCGTGCTCAGTGTAGTGTCAATGTGTTCTTTTGTCATTGTATCAGCCTATCCTGACAGCGAAGTTTATCGAATATATGTAAGAGTCGTTTTTTGATTGTCCCACAAAAAAAGGGTCTGCTATTGCTCTGATACTCTTAAATCGTGTGCTTCCGATTGTTGTATTATAAGTATCATTCAGTAGATCGAAAATAGATTCAGCTTTCGTGTGTGCGGTGGAATCATCAGAATTTCTTACCCGAATTCCTAACTCCGGCTTTCTCAGGGTCATAGTATTCCCAAGTGTTGTAGATGGAGCTGGCCCAGCCTGAGCGATAAGAATTACACTGTTTATAACTGAAGAATCAAAATTTTCATAAAAAATGGAGCTTCCGAGTGTTCCTATGCTGTTTGTCTGGAGATATGTTCCGAGATCCTCTAACCAGCTCATACTGCACCTGCCATCTCAGCTTCTAGTTTTTGCATAAGCCTGAAAGACATCAAATTAAACGGAGTCGAAAGATACTTCATACTTCCAACATCATGAGCCATCGGGATTTCATGAACATAAATAGCATAATTGGCAGTATAGGAAAGCCTTACACTAAAATCCTTAAGGCTGTTATTCATGATCTGAACTCGTCCTGATCTGCGGAGTGTCCCGGTATCAACAGGACAATATTTCATCTGGCTTTCTCGCATTACCTCATTACACCAGTTCAGGATACCCTGCCTTCCTAACTTTTCGAACTTGTTCTGTGTGAGTTTGAGATTAGCGAGACATTTAGTGACACCTGGCATTAGATAGACCCCTCCCCGAAATAGACATCTACACAGACAGCCCGGCCCATATGGTCATTAATAGAGTGAATCTTTACTATTTTCGAGAAAGAGCCGTCCGGAAGAACTATTTTATCATC
>Ga0208825_1000511_pt1 | contig 37209 bp, 39 predicted proteins | sample AD_UKC113_MetaG_FD_184450 | JGI IMG/M metagenome (GOLD analysis project Ga0208825, IMG submission 184450) | Active sludge microbial communities of municipal wastewater-treating anaerobic digesters from Hong Kong - AD_UKC113_MetaG (SPAdes)... | ecosystem: Engineered > Bioreactor > Anaerobic >... | reverse complement strand
TGGTGTGGAAGCAGCTGCTGCCGGTGGCCAGCTGAGTGCTGACAAAGTAAAGGACTCCTTTGAGAAGTCAGGCTTTGACCTTAAGAAGGATGTTACACACAACACCGTGGTTATTCCAGGTCTTGCTGCACGTCTCCAGGGTGACCTTGAAGACAAGCTCGGCGCAAAGGTTCTTGTGGGACCAATGGACTCCGGAAGGCTCCCGGGCTGGATGGAAAAGAACTGGCCGCCAAAGAAATAAGTTTGAAAACAATTTGATTATTAATATTCCGTGTCAAAAGACACGGAATAAAGTTTATTGCAATTTTTTCAAAACGCATTTGTCAACTTTTGACCTTAATCTGGTTATATTTTTTGAGCAACAGGGGGGAAACATATTTAATTGCAGGCAATTTTTTATTAGATTGAATACATAAAATTAGTACATAATAACTCATTGTTTGATATAATCTTATCCGGCACTACATAGACGCCTGATTAAGGTTAATGATCCAGGTGGAATACAGTAATTGTGTTCGAAAAATAAAGTTGAGGGGGATTATTATAGAAACCGGAGATTTTACAGACATGCCCATGAAGATTAAGTTGCCTGAACCCGGGACTTCAGAAGTAAGCCGGATCGAGGAATTGCTTGCAAAAAGAAGGTCAGTGCGCAGATACTCTACAAAAGGACTGCCCGAAGTGATCATTTCTCGTTTTCTCTGGGCAGCTCAGGGAATAAGTTCAGAAGAGGGGCTGAGGACATCTCCTTCCGCAGGTGCGCTTTACCCTCTTGAAATCCATGCTGTCGTGGGAGAGGGAAACGAGCTTGAACCGGGGATTTACAGGTACGTTGCAGAAGAACATGCCCTTACTCAGGAAATTCCTGGAGATATGAGGGAAAAACTGGCAGAAGCAGCTCTTTCCCAGCCGATGGTCAGAAAAGCTGCAGTTTCACTTGTAATCTCCGCAGTCTACCCACGGATAACAGGTAAATATGGAAAAAGAGGAATCCGTTACGCAGATATGGAAGCCGGGCATACAGCCCAGAATATTTACCTGCTTGGAGTGGAGCTCGGGATAGGCACCTGTGCTGTAGGGGCTTTTGACGATGAAGAAGTAAAAAAGGTCCTCAAACTGCCTGGAAACGAGGAGCCTCTTTATATTCTGCCGCTTGGCTACCTCTGACACCCGAATTGCGCCTCGCCCGAATTGCGCTTCGCCCGAATTGCGCTTCGCCCGAATTGCGCTTCGCCCGAATTGCGCCTCGCCCGAATTGCGCCTCGCCCGAATTGCGCCTCGGGAGTACGCAGTCTGTTTCACTCGCTTCGCTCGCTCAAGCAGACTAATTTATGGAGTGTAGAAGTGAGTATGCAGTCTGTTTCACTCGCTTCGCTCGCTCAAGCAGACTAATTTATGGAGTGTAGAAGTGAACTGAGCTCAAGAGGACTAATTTGTAAGTTAATTAATTGGTTCTACCAATAAGTTGAGTTCAGGAGGATTGATCAAAACTTTGACCTTACAGCAGTATTAAGCTATACCGAGTCTGTCTTGTCCCGCTCGACGAAGGAGAGGTTGTCTCAAAAAGTTGAAGAAACAAAAATAAGAATTAAATTAGTAAACCTGCAAAGTTAAAAACTAATTTTTCTCTGAGGGTACAAAAAGAACTAAACTCTGTGAAAAATATTTCTTTTCAAGTTTCTTCTACAATCTCAATTTTCTTTCTTTAGCATGAAAGTTCTTCCAGATACTTTCATTCTTTGGGTATGTTATTCGAAGAATATCATGTGCGTTTTTTCTATAAGTTTTGGTTCTGTTTGCAAAGAGTGTTGATTTTTCATAAAATATACTCACTCTATGCGAGGGAGTATACTGCATAGCGTTATACAAATTGAAATTTATCTATTATTTTTCTTTTCTCCTGCTATGTATGCCAAGTATCACATTCAGACCTCCTAAACATGCCCACATCACAGCTACAGCTATATAGGGAGAGTAGCCACCGATAAAATATGCAATGATAAAGCCAAATGCAGCAATATAACTAAACGAGGCGATCACGAACCATATGTTTTTGAGTTCGATAAATCGCTTCTCGATGTTTGCTGTTGATTCTATAAATATCACCAAAAATATCAATTAGTCATGAGCTGTATACAGTTAATCTTAAAGCTGTATTATCTTATCTTGAAGAAGGTCGCATATTTTGCAAATTTAAGTTTTGATCCTGTTTTCATTCTATAAAGCACTTTTTCCCATCATTTTTGAACAGGTTTAACATTACTTATTCTCCTAAAACTTCCCTCCACGCCCGCATGATCACGAAGTGAGTGGATATCGAGAGGCTACTGGCAAAAAAGAAGAAAAGTATAATTGGCAGGTGCCATAAAAGCATGTTATAGATGGCGCATGTTAGCACCATCTATGAAAATTCATCGGATTATATCCTATCCGAAAATGCCATTCTGCAATAGCTCTTGTAATATACAATAGCCTGAACAGGTACTATATATGGTACTGTTTAGTTGCTTCCAACAATTCCATACGCAAATATCTGAATTTCTTCGTTTTCGGTTTTAAGCCGCTAAATCCCTTATTTTTGCATGTTTTTGCCGTGAAATCGAATTATCGGACAGCTTCTCAGGGCAGGGCAGGGCAGCCGTACGCAAATTGAGTTTAAATTTATTCAATCACACCGTCTTCAGCAGACATTCCTAAGATTTCACCATACCGGGTCATTTTCGCAGTGTAAGTTATTTTGCTTCCTTCTTTTAACTGTAATAATTTATCTTTCTGGTCATCTCTCATTTTAACAATAACATCCGAAGTCAATGTATTTGGAGAATGTTTTACCTGCACGGAATATGAACCAAAACTTTCGGATATAGCCTCCACAGTTCCAGACCATGTCACATATTTGTCCTTGTAATTTTCATTGAAAAATGTTTCTTTCTGTAATTCAGTAGCGGAAGAGTCCATATAGAGAGCAAAATCCGAAAAAGAAGTACTGACTATTTCTTTATCAGCTTCATCACTTCCTGAAGCGTCTTCATTAGTAGTGTCTTCAGGAGTACTAACTGTTTCTTCAACAGGTTCATCGCTGCTTGCAGCGGTTTCAGAAATATCACTATTTGTTTCTGTATTATCCGATGAATCAGATCCGAATACAGCTCCTAATACTATAAATAAAATAATTATTCCAAAAACACCTTTAAATAAAGTTTTTAATAAAGACAAAACTATCACCGGTTTAAAAATTAAACATTTATATATAAATGTTATGAATGGGTTCACAGTGATAAAAATTTAAAAATATTGATTCATCCAGGGTGCGCCCCATGCCCACATTCGTTTAAATGATGCTGAATAACTTCTACAATTAAAAAAAGATGTTTTTCAGGTGTGGGGATCCCGCAGCACTTTGTTAGATCTGAAGGTATCGCCAATTTCCTGTTAAAATTCATTTTAATACTTTCCACTACGCTCGCATGCTTACGAAGTGGGTAGATATCGACGGTTGCTGGCAAAAAAGAAGAAAAGAAGAATCGATAACTTTATTCATAAGCCCCCTTCTAAGCAAAAATTGTGTTGCAGAACAATGTTATCAAGAATCTCTATTAACAACGAACTCACTCATTCCAGACCCCACTTCTTCCTGAACTCAATCTTCTGCTGGCTGTTCATCCAGTGGCTTCCGTCACAGTAGGGCTTGTTCTCTGATTTCCCGCAGCGGCAGAGGGTTACTCTGTTCCGGGATTCGTACATGCTGCCATCTGCAGATTCAATGAGGATACCGCCTCGAACCCAGAGGGGGCCTTCACAACCTTTTTGTTTGTCGTGGACCAGTACAATAGATGGTTCAAATTCTTTTTCAAAGGGTTTGCCTGTCTTCCTGTCCCACAGGACCAGCCGTCCCGACGGGCAGATCATGGCTTCCTCTATTGCGGTTTGTCTGGCTTCCGGATCGTCTGATTTTTGTACAAGACTCCTTATTCCGCCAGCCCGCTGGCAGAAACGGGAATGATCGCAGAGCTCGCAGGCATCGGTGAGTTTCAGGTCAGGACCTTCAAAAGTTTCTGCTCTTTCCATGTAAGGCTTTCTGCTGGCTGTTTCGCTGCCGTCAAAACCGATCTTGCGGTGGGTCCCATCACAGAATGGCTTATTTTCGGATGAGCCGCAGCGGCATAAAATATAGGCTTCCCGCCGGGGGTATTCCTTTACATCAATTAATTCTCTGGTGTGGCCGGTGTCATCGGTGACAATTACCTGTTCCAAAAGCGGCACTTCACCTGTAACGCGATACGGCCCATCTTTGATTATCTTAATCCTCATTTCTTTCTCAGTGGCTGCCATAATAATCCCCCATTACTTCTTATAATGCAGTACTGGGTGTTTAATCTGACTATTATTTCTTCGTTTTTGCCTGTCCCGTACCAGCCACCAGAACCTGGAAGATTGCTATCCAGGATACAATATCCAAGAGGATAAAATATATTTTTAGTCCTTTATCTCATCTATTCAACAACAGATTGTCTATTCCAGCAAGAACAGGTCGAGTTAAATACAATCTTTCTACGCTAATATGATATAGAATTGTAACAAATATTAAAAGAAAAGCGTGTGAAAACCGAGCCTGAGTGACCATGAGACAATTTCTAGTAGCTATAACAAAAGAAGATGACTTCTTTATTGCCAGATGTCCTGAGCTCAATGTGACTTCTCAGGGTGAAACCCTTGAAGAAGCCGAAGAAAATATTAAAGAAGCTATAGAACTGTACATTGAGAGCTTCGGGACTGAAGACCTTTCGCAACAAATTTCCAAACCTTACCTGACACTCGTGGAAGTCTCCAATGTCTAAATTACCAGTTGTATCCGGAAAAGAACTTGTAAATGTATTGGAAAAGGTTGGATTTGTTGTTATAAGACAAAAAGGAAGCCATGTATCACTTCAAAAGATAACTGATGAAAAGGCTTATAGAACAGTTGTTCCTTTGCATACAAAACTTGCTAAGGGAACACTTCTTGACATTCTTCATCAGACTGGCTTAAGCAAAGAAGAATTGATTGACTTACTCTAAGAGTTATTTATGGGAGAAGGAGCCAGTGCAACGTTTTTTTAAATTAATCTGAAACTTCCCTCCACGCCCGCATGCTCACGAAGTGAGCAGATATCGGGCGGTTGCTGGCAATATACAAGAAATCTTTTTCCATTAAATTTTTCAGTAATACATCATATTCAATAGGAAAAGCTGATTGGTAGTGATTCTTTAAAAATAAAAAGAGAAAGTGGATTTTATTACCAAATCAACATATTTTTATGCTAACTGTAAGTAAAAAATCTGATGGAAAATCAGCCCGATACTTAACAGTATCAGTCGGTCAGAGGTTTCTAACTCAAAGAAAAACTTCTTATTCTTAAAGACCAATTTGGTTGTCACTGTACTTTCCTCATTAAATTACTCAGGGAATGTACTACCATACATTCTCTGAAAAATATTCGTTTTTCTGCAACAATCATATTGTAACGAGACTATAAATAGCAATATGCGTCGCTTGATGCATGCATCATATGACAGACATCGCTCGATATGGATTTTAATTTTCAATAAAAAAGTTCGTGCCGTTTTCTCTCGTACCTTCTCATTGTTTTGTTGCAGAAATAAAAATCACAACTTAGGGATGAGCTCCTATCCCACTCTCATATTCGGTATAGAAACGCCGAATAATTTCAACAATAAAAAAGAAAAGTTTAGGCGTAAGGATCCCTTAACGCCTTGTTAACACCGAAATTCCTGCGCTCTTCCAGTGTCTTCCTGTTCTTGTCTATCTTTTCCTTTGCGAGCTTCGTGAGAAGTTCTAGACCGGGTTTAACATCCTCGATAGGCTTTGTCTCGAACATTCCCGCAGCTACCGCCTTTGACCAGACTTCGTTCCCCTTTTTGGTGCGGATAAAAACCGTGGACCACCCTTCCGGGCTTCCGACCGAGCCTGTTGAAATGTCACCCAGATTGGACACATAATCGAGGCAGACGTGGCAGCCGGGCTGCTCGTACTTGTGGGTCGCCTTGAGAGGCACGGTGGCAACGTTCCCGCGCTCGGTGTGGACCCAGAACTTGCCCTTCGTGATCTCCATCTTCTTAACTGAGCCGAGACTCTGAGCCGCGTGGTCCTCAACAATCGTCTGCAGGGACTTGTAAGGGAAGTTTTCCATGCAGAAGAGCCCTACTGTGAGTGCGACCTTGCCTGGCACGTCCCTCATATTGATGGGATAGAGCTGAGCTTTCCTGACCGCCTGCATCTGGCAGCAGACGCCTGTGACTCCTACCTTATCGAGGCCGAAAGAGCGGGTCGCTTCCTTGAGCCAGGAGATCTGGGGGCTGATGCTGTATTTCGTCCCCTGTGCCTTGAGGATGTCCTCGCGGCTCATTGCGACAACCGGTTTTGGCTCCCAGGGACGGTCACCCTCGCCTGCAACAATAGTCCCGTCTATGATTCCTTCCTCGAGGGCATAGACCATGAGGGTGGTTGCGATGCCTCCGTCCTGTGCTTTTTTGAGGATCTCTTTGTCCGTGCTCCGTGCAGAAACGCAGGTGATGTATTTGCCGAGATATGGATCTGAAATCATCTCTCTCACCTCACTTAAGCGCTCCAGCGATTAACTCGCTGATTTCCTCGAATTCATCCATCACTTCGAAGTTGAAGAACGATCTTGGGCAGGCGCCGTAGCAGGAACCGCACTTGATGCAGAGGTCACGTTCGCCCTGAGGCTTCCCGAACTCGTAAGTAATCGCCCGCACCGGACAGGATGCAGCACAGGTTCCGCAGCCCATGCAGAGGCCCTGGTTGATCACTTCGTTCATCAGGTCGCAGAAGCATCCGGTCGTGCCGCGCTTCGCAAGGTCCATGAGGGGCTTTAAGTATTTGCCAGCAAGCGCCTTCTGGTCCTCGTTCCCTTCCAGGAGCAGGTACGCCATTACAGCGACGTTCCTTATGAGCTCCGGGCTCGGGGGGCATCCGGGGATGTATAAATCCACATCGATAAGATCCCCGATTGGTAGGAAAGACTCGTGCTGGGGCTGGTTGTGCTGCCCGCCGCGGCTGAAACGGGTTATGTTCCCGTAGCTTGAGCAGGAGCCGAGGGCCACCACAATCTTTGCCTTCTTCCGCGTCTCTTTTATCTCCTCTACCGATTCGTGGTCCTGAATGCAGACCGACCCTTCGACGAGCGCCACGTCCATCTCCGGGATATGCCGGACATCCGCAAGCGTCAGGCTGTAGACGAGGTCGGCATAGTCGTCCAGAATTTTGATAAGTCCCAGGTTGTTGTCGGCCAGGGACACGAGACAGCCTGTACAGCCGCTCAAATGTACATGCCCGAGCTTGATTTTCTTTGCCATGGTTTTGCCTCCTTTGTAGCTTCCACCTTCTTCTCCATCGCAGCCTGAACGGTACTTTCTTTCCCGCTCACGGTCTTCCTGATGGAGTTAAGCATTTCCATAATTCATCCCGATTTCCTTCAGTATCTCGGATACAGCGTCCGGAATGGCTCTCTGTACCTCGTCTGTAATCCCTATGACCATCTCTGATGCAGAAACGTATTTCTTCTGGCATGCAAGGACCCGGATCCGGATATCGTCCTTGATGCTCTGGAGCGGCTCAGTCAGGTCCCATGAGTGGGCATCGCAGTAGCTACCCGCGGGAAGTTCGTCAACGGAAAGCCACCTGAGCTCGCCTGGTTCGCCCCCGAAGTCCGCAATGTCCACGATGATAAGAGTCTTTGTGGACTCGGGATTGAGGAGGGTAAAGACGAAATGGGGTCCTCCGAGCCCCGCATCAATAACAGTGACGTTTTCCGGGAGCTCGATATCCTTCAGATTCTCCACTACTGCGGGCCCGAACCCATCATCAGCATATAGCGGGTTTCCGCAGCCTGCCACCACGATTTCGGAGTACAGAGTTTCCATTTCCTTCACTGGATGAGCCTCTGAGCGACTATTTTGTTCTTCTCGTCTACCACAATCATGTGGGTTGCACACGAGACGCACGGGTCATATGCCCGGACAACCATCTCGGCAATCTGCCAGGGAGCTCCTTTCAGAGCGCGGCTGCAGGTTGGGAAATTCCATGTGGTAGGAACAAGCATCTCGTACCATAGCACCTTCCCGTCCTTCACCCTTGCAAGGTGGACATCTGTCCCTCTCGGTGCCTCGTTTGCAGCCCAGCCCATTGACCCGTCTCCCTGAGGGATGTGGTCAGCTAGAACCTTGCCTGATGTATCCAGCTTGTCAAGGCACTTGAGAATGGTATAACAGCAGTCCGGGTACTCCATCTGCCTGGCTATGTGCTGGGCGAAGGTGCCTTTCTCATCGAAGTTCTTGAAGGCAGCTAACCTTGCTCTCGGACCGACCTCAACCGGCTGGCCGTCGTAGGTAGGAACACTGTTGCAGGCTTCCATCTGGGGATTGGCTCTGGTGCCGATCTTCGTGGTACCGCCTATTGGGTAGTTTGGGTCCTCAAGATCAATGGTCATCTCACCCATATACCAGTCCCATGGCCGGTTCTCTTTCCAGCGGGAAACATCCCATGTGGGCTTATCGTCCAGACTGGATGAGCCGTACATCGGGGATGTGGCCATGACTCCCTGGTTGTGGTATCCGAGTTTCCTGGGAACAGGAATCTTCTGGCCCCCTACGTCGACGAACTCCCGGTTCTGCATATTCCTTATGACATCGAGCATGAATTCCATCTGCTCATGGGCAAGGACGAGACCTTCTTTTGCCAGATCGGCCATCTTCTGTTTTGCCAGTGGGCTCACATTGTGGTACATCCCGCCGATCCTCGGGTTGGAGGGGTGGATTGCTTCTCCGCCTGCTATGGCTCCAATGGCCTGCCCGATTTCGCGGATGCGGATAATCCTTGCAGCAACGCTCCTGATAGGCTCTTCCCTGGAGAACGGGTTGAACTTTGTTTCCGTCCCGGGTATGTAAAAGTCAGGGAGGATCAGGATGTTGTGCAGGGCGATGCTGTGGAGGCGGTTTGCGGCATGGAGAATCACCCGCAGGAGTTTTGCATCCGTGGGAATTTCACAGCCAATAGAAGCCTCCATGGCCTCAATGCTCGCCAGGGTGTGGGCGATGGGACAGATACCGCAGACGCGGGAGGCAATCTTCGGGACCTGTTCCATTGTCTTACCTATGGCGAGTTTCTCAATACCCCTGACAGGGGTGATGGAGAGCCAGTCTCCTCGCTCAACAATACCCTGATCATTCACCTTCAGGGTGAGCTTGGAGTGGCCTTCATGTCTTGTGGTTGGAGAGATCTCTACAACTTTCGAAATAGTATCGCCTCGTTTTCGATTCTTGTTTTTGCATTTTCCCTTTTCGGAGAGTCACGGTTATAGTGACTTAATTATAGTGGCTTAATGTTACACTCTGGATATCGAGTTCAGACAGGTTCGTAAGCTAATGATGCACTCCAGATGAAGTGAATATCTTCCGTACCATTTCCAGTCCCCGTCAAATTACTGAAATTCTTAAATGGTGGAAAGCCTGATCTCTTAAAAAATATCCCAAGGTCATGGAGCAAGAATGAGGGTTAAAGTTAATCGTCATCCGTTGCCTTTAATACCCCTTTAAATAAAATTTCTTCTAAAAAAATATCCTTTCATATATATAATTTTCTAAATTTAGTCAAGTTATGAGAAGTTATGACAAAATAGGTGGCGGAAACCCATACACGTTAAAATATAATAATAAATAAAAAATAATCATTTTATAAAAGTTTCACTCAATGTAAAATTTCAACCCCTGTTTTCAATGATCTCGCTTTTCTCTGCCTCCTGTTTTTCTGGGGACGGAAAAATGATGCCTTTTTGACCTGATATACATAGCCCTCAGTGCACGAATAATTTTTTAATATTCTACCGGATACCGGATAAACAATGCAAGAACCGGACACAATATTGTCGGAATAATCAACAGAAACATTGCATCAGAAAGTGACCCCATCACATCAGCAGCCCATCCGATAACTGCAGCTCCTATCCCTCCAACGCCCATGCAAAGCCCCAGAATAAGACCCGATGCGAAAGCGACGTTTCCGGGGAGAAGCTCCTGCGTCATAGTAACCGATGTCACATAGCAGAAACAGGCAAAAAAAGAGTACATCATAATCCCAAAATACATCAGCCAGCCGTTTGCAAGAAAAATAAGGGCAAACAATGGCACTGCACACAAAAGACCCAGAACAAGCATCAATTTGCGCCCGAAGCGGTCTGAAAAATACCCTCCTGCAATCTGGCCTCCGACTCCAAAGAACAGCATGATAGTTACTATAAGAGACGTTGTCACCGTATCAAACTCCTGATATTCGAGAGTTAGAAGCGCTGGCAGATATGTGATCAGCCCCACGTATGCCCAGGCGCGGAGAGAGCAGATTATCACAACCAGTCCTGCAGGAGCCCACCAGAATTTTCCCTTATCCACAGGCTGGCTTATTACTGCTTTTGCCGGCTTTTCAAAAACTTTTTCATCCATATATCTGAGGTCGTTCCGGTAAATCCACGCTGCTCCTAAAATGCCCGGAATCACCATCCACACAACTGATGGAAGACCGGCAAACTCAATCAAACTCCCTGCAATAAAAGGCCCGATAGAATAGCTGATGCTGCCGCTGGTTGTAAATATCGAAGTGTACATCCCGCGTTTTGCCGGGGGGCTTAACCGGTAAACCAGATCCATTGCTGAGGGATGAAACAGCGCATGTCCTACTGCAGCTCCCATTACCAGCATGAGAAGGAGCAGATAACTGCTGGTGAAACTGGTAAGACAGATCCCCAGACTGCCAATTGAAACACACATAGGGACACTTGCACGCCAGCCGGTTTTATCGCTGTAGAGGCCAACAAACGGCTGGGTTACTGAAGATACTACATTAAATGCGGTGACAATAAGACCCGCAAGAAAATAGGACAGACCCATTGTACTGATTAGAAATGGAAGAATTATCGGAAGTACAGGGGTATAGAGGTCTATGAGAAAATGTCCGGTGATTGCCCCGAGAAGCTTTTTGCTAACAGTTGCAGTAATGTTAATCCCTTCATGGATACAAAGTAATTCTTTTAAGAGCTGTACAGGAACCTGTTTGCACAGGACCTGTTGACAGATAATGAGGCAAAAGGACAGAACCTCAGCCTGGTGCCGTAACCCGATTCGCCAAAGAAAGATCATAGTTTCCAGCACTTAATTCAGATGGGATGGCATTGGAATAGGCCACTCGAATAGTTTATTAGATCTCAAAATCTTCTAATTGTGCAGCCATATCTTCAGCGGCAGAAAGATTTGCAGAACGTCTGGTATAAATAAGAATTTCAAATGAAAAGGTTCAACATTGTAATACATTTTTCTATCTGAACCTTTTGTGACCTCCGTCTCATCAAAGAGCTCAATTTTGAAATATTTTTGCTCATCATCCGCACTATGTGAGAATCTATGAAAGTATAGATGAAGTTAGGATAAAGTTCGGATAAAACAGGGTGAGCAATAAAGTCCTCTGCATGTGCCTGAAGCTTCAGACAATTTGCCCACACGAAACTGCGAAGATCCAGAAAAAAGGTAATCAAACCTGACTTCTTTTCTTTGCAAGAATCATATGCGGAGGCTGGATATACGATGCTGCATGACCCTCAGGATCATTTCGTTCAAGAAACGCATCGTAATCGTCCAGAAATCTCCACGAAACAACTTCAAATCCATGAGACTTTACGAGGGCAGTTATTCTCTCAGGCGTATTGTCCTTCGCAAGGGGCAGATTCGGCTTAACATCAGCATACAGCTCTTCAAACCGGGAGTTTCTGCTGCCTGTCTTCTCTGTCCCGTCGGGGTTTTGAAACCACATACCATCAATTATCATCATAAAGCCCCCGTCTTTTAACAGCCGGTAGTGTTCATCCAGAAACTTATCAGGTTGAGGAAGAGTCCAGAGAAGATACTTGCTAAAAACAAAATCATACTCTCCGTCTTTGAGAGGAATTTCTTCTGCATCTCCCCGCACCAGCGAAATATTTACTCCCTTTTCTCTGGCATTTGCAGCTGCTTTTTCAAGCATTTTTTCTGACAGATCAACACCTGTTACATCATGCCCCATGGAAGCAAGAGAGATTGCAAGAATTCCGGGTCCCGTTCCAACTTCCACTGCACGTACTTTTTTATCCGTCAGCAGAATTTCAGAAAAAATGGATTTCCAGATATCAATTTCTTCATCCATACATTCAGCATATTCCGTGTGATAATCAGAACTTCTGAAGTCCCAGTATTCTAAGATTTTATCTTTCATTTTCTGTCCCTCAAGTAAAATCGGTACCATACTGCCTCTGTCCGGAACAGTATGATACATTGTCCACTTTTCTTCATCTGCCTCAAATCATTCAAGATCAATTTTTGATGGAATTACTGTCAACTCTTCTGGATTTTCCTTCCGCCTTTACTCTGTATGCATCCGGCGCGTAAAATTGCCGCGAAAACAGTAATTGATACGATGAGTGCCGGAGTGACAGCCCGTAATTTTGTCATTTTTCTCATTAAACTACACAGTTTAGTAAGAATATTACAAAATATAGTGTTACAATATATAATGATATTGATTTTTGATCCTCTTAATTAACAAAATAATAGTATTTAAGCGTGTTATCTCATAACATAATTAAGATAAATAGCAACTAGTTCAGGCATATATTCTGAATATTACCGGAAAATCAGTCAGTCAACTGACCTGTACACGAGATCTGGAATGAAGAGCGAATAAAAACCTCATATTTTTGTGCTTTTGGCTCCACTCTGGCAGCTTGCCCTCTGCACCTCACGAATTATGCTCAGAACTTAAATTAATAGACTGATTAAACCCGGCAACACAGTATCTGTCAATGCCGATGAAGATTACTGGACATTTCCGAATTCAGAGAATTCGATATTTCATCACCAATATCCACACAGAATAGAATGAAATCACTCAATTTATATACTACCACACATAACTAAGTTAAAAATAATGTTACTAATATACTAAATATTTATCCACACTGGTGTTAATGGTGAAATTTAAAGTGCCAAAAATAGAACTCACCATCCCAAAAGTTGCCGTAATTTTGATTGTGGCGCTGCTATGTGCAGGATGTGTTGAGACTGAAGCGACTGAAGGGACTGAAGAAAAAGTTCTCCGTGTTGTTTTTAACGAAGGTCCGGATACCGGAGGAAGTCTTGATCCTGCCAACGGCTGGACAGGGTGGTACGTCCATCAGGCAGGCATCTATGAAACACTGTTCTATTATGATGCAGACATGAACCTCATGCCCAAACTTGCATCTGGATACAAACAGCTAAACGATACCGACTGGGAGATCCAGCTCCGTGAAAATGTCACCTTCCACGACGGAACAAAAATGAATGCAGATGCGGTTCTCTTTTCGTTGAACAGGGTACTTGACCCGTCAAACAGCAGATCATCAGAGTATTCCTTTATCAAAGATGTACGAAAAACCGACGAGTACACCATTGTAATCGAAACCAATGACACTTATGCTCCCTTAATCGCATCCCTTGTAGACCCTGTCATGTCTATCGTCAGCCCCGGCATTGTTGACGCAGACAAACAGCCGGTTGGGACAGGTCCTTTCAAGTTTGTTTCCTTCGAACCGGGTGCAAGCCTTGAAATTGAAAAGAACCCTGATTACTGGGGCGGTGAGGTCAAAGCTGACCGCATACTTATTCAGTACAACAAAGACAGCACTGCCAGGACCATGCTGATAAAATCAGGAGATGTTGACATTGCAAGAGACCCTCTCCAGAGCGAGTATTCAGCACTTCAGTCCAATCCTGATATAAACGTCACTTCCAGAGAAACGCTGCGGACGTATTTCCTGTATGTAAACGGCGGCAAAGCCCCATTCAATGATACCAGAGTCCGCCAGGCCCTCTCCTATGCAATCAACCGGCAGGAAATCGTTGATACAGCACTTGAAGGAGTTTCCGGTATTCCGGCAAAGGGAATATTCACAAATACCATGCCGTGGAACGCAAACGATCAGGTAGAATCCTATGAATATAACCCTGAAAAAGCTCTGGAACTCTTCGAAGAGGCAGGAATAACGAAAGGCACGGACGGCAAACTCTACTATAACGGTGAACCGCTCACCATAGAAATCCAGACCTATACAAAACGTGCAGCTCTTCAGCCGAGTGCGGAAATCATCGCCTCACAGCTGGAAGACATTGGCATTACCTCAACCGTGACAATTCTGGATAGTGCTGCACTTACAGAAAACGCGGTATCCGGAAACTATGACTTTTCATTTGCCGCGTGGAGTACGGCACCTACCGGAGACCCTGATTACTTCCTCTCAAGCCACTATCTCTCAACAGGAAATTATGCGTCCAACTGGCTCCGCTATTCCAATCCTCAGGTAGATGAGTGGATTCTTGAAGCAAGAACCGAACCTGACGGAAAGAAACGTGCTGAGCTGTATGATAAAATTCAGGTGCAGATTCAGGAAGATGCAGCAATACTGCCCATCTTCTATGCCAACGAAATCTATGCACTTTCATCAGATGTTGAAGGCTTTGTGATGTATCCAAATGAGTATACAATCATCACAAAGGACATCGGATTTGCCTGAGGTGTTTAAAAATGAAAGGCAAAATTACAGAACACTGGAATAAAATTAGTCCAAATTACCGGAAGATGTACCGGGACCACCTTGATGAAGAAATTCTCCTGATGAAAAACCTCTTTTCAGATAAGCTGCCGACAGGTAAAAAACTCAATGTCCTTGATATAGGAACAGGTCCAGGCATTCAGGCATTTGTTTTTGCAGAAATGGGGCACAATGTAACTGCTCTTGACATCTCGGAAGAGATGCTCGCACGTGCAAAAGAAGGAGCAAGGAACCGCAATCTTTCAATCAAGTTCGTTGAAGGGGACGGAGAAAACCTGCCGTTTGATGACCATATGTTCGATATTATCGTAAACATGCACCTTCTCTGGACGCTCACGGACCATGACAAATTCTTCAGTGAATGCCTGAGAGTCCTGGTTCCCGGAGGCAGGGTTCTTGCAATCGACGGACAGTGGTTTCAGCCGGGATACGTCCCGGACAGAAATTACAACCCGGAAGAAAGAAACCACGATGAATTAATTGAATATCTTCCGCTTTATGACAGCAACTCGCCCGAAATGATTGCAGCCATTATGGAAAACAACGGGTTTTCGGAGGTCTCCTGGAAATCTCTTCCCGAATATGCAGAGTATATGAAAAGATGCGATCCGGAAGGTTATGACTATTTATCTGTCCCCTACCTTGCAACCGGAATAAAATGTTGAGGAAGAGCTGAAGTTTTCCAGAGGCACTGCAATGCTGAAAGAGTATTTCATCCGCCGGGCTCTGTATCTCATCCCGGTTCTCATATTTATCTCGGTCATGAGTTTCTCACTCATCTACATCGCGCCTGGAGATCCGGCAGAGATTATGATGACGAGTCCCTCGGGAGGATATGATGAGGCAGCTGTTGAAGCGTTCCGCATAGCCCACGGTCTTGACCAGCCGTTTTACATCCAGTATATAAACTGGCTTAAAAACGCGGCTGCCGGAGACTTTGGATACTCGTACATGAGCGAACAGCCGGTTTTTGAAACTGTTCTGAGTGCATTCAGAAATACACTGACACTTTCCGTTCTTGCCCTTGCAATTGCCCTTATTATCTCCATTCCTTCCGGTGTAGTCTCAGCTCTGAAACATAACACCGTTGTTGACGATGCCTGCCGCTTTTTCGCTCTTTTCGGAGTGTCCATGCCGAACTTCTGGCAGGCATACCTTATGATAATCCTTTTTTCGGTAGTTCTTCACTGGTTTCCTGCATCCGGATTCGGGCACGGGACAGACATCAGATACATGATTATGCCGGCAATTGTCCTTGGAACAGGATCCGCAGCCGTAATGATGAGAATGATCCGTTCAAGCATGCTGGATGTCATGGGAAAGGAGTACATCCAGACTGCCCGCGGAAAAGGGCTTTCGGAAAAAATAGTTATCATCCGGCACGCATTGAAAAACGCGCTTGTTCCGGTTATCACGGTTGCTGGTCTGTCAACTGGTTTTCTCTTAAACGGCTCTGTTGTTGTAGAGACTATTTTCGGATGGTCGGGCATCGGAAATCTTGTGGTGAACTCGATCCTTTCCCACGATTATATGATGGTACAGGGTTCGGTGCTCTTTGTTGCCGTCATTTTCCTTCTGGTCAACTTCTTTGTAGACTTAGTCTACGTTTGGGCAAACCCGGAGATACGCTATGACAGAACTTCTTAAAAACAGGCAGATTACCATTTCCCTGATAATTCTTGGTGGGCTTATCTTCATGGCCGCATTTGCCGGTGTTTTAGCTCCCTATGACTACACGGAAAAGGACCTGCAAAACCGTCTTCAGCCTCCGTCTTCTGACCACCTGTTCGGGACCGACCACCTTGGCCGCGATATCCTGACAATGGTGATGTACGGATCGCGGGCATCCCTTTTCGTTGGGTTTGCGGTTGTTGGCGTTTCGCTTGCAATCGGGGTTACACTTGGCGTTCTGGCAGGGTATTACGGCGGGTGGCTGGATGAGATTATCATGCGGCTGACGGATAGTTTTCTTGCATTTCCTTCGATGTTTCTGGCACTTGCAATTACCGCATTTCTGGGACAGGGGATGAAAAACATGATGCTTGCTTTAATTGCTGTCGAGTGGACGGTATTTGCAAGAGTTGCACGCGGTTCAACGCTTGACGTCAGGACAAAGGGATACGTCCGGGCATCACGGTGGATTGGTGCTTCAAACTGTTATGTGGTGATAAAGCATGTTCTTCCAAACATTATATCTCCGGTTTTGATTATGGCATCTCTTGGAATCGGGAATGTAATTCTGGCAGCGGCAGGCTTGAGTTTTCTTGGGCTTGGGGTACAGCCGGCAACACCTGAATGGGGTGCGATGCTGGATGCAGGAAGGACCTATGTCACAACTGCTCCATGGCTGATGTTTTTCCCGGGTCTTTTTATCATGATAACCGTTCTTGCATTCAATTACTTCGGCGACGGGCTGAGGGATGCACTTGACCAGAAGATGAAAAATATTGAGCTTGAAGGGAGGTTCTGATATGTCTGATGTGTTGCTGAAGGTATCCGGCGTTTCTGTATCAATCCCGACAGGACAGGGAGCGGTTCACGCAGTTGATGATGCTTCTTTTTCTATTGACAAACACGAGGTATTTTCGCTGATTGGGGAGTCAGGCAGCGGCAAGTCAATCCTGGGTCAGGCAATAATGAGGCTGCTGCCCTCAAATGCGGTGTTTTCCGGAAAAGTGGAACTTGGCGGCATGGAAATATCTGCCCTTCCCGAAAAAGAGATGCAGAAAGTCCGCGGCAAAAAGGTTGCAGCAATTGCCCAGAACCCGTATCTTGCAATGAATCCGGGAATCAGGGTCGGCACTCAGGTTGCAGAGCCGATGCGGGCACATCTTGGATTGAGTAAAGAGGACGCAAAGACAAGGACATGCCGTGCTCTGAGATATTTTGATATCATCCCTCCTGAAGTGAGAGAAAGGGAATACCCGTTCCAGTACAGCGGCGGAATGCTGCAGAGGGCTATGGTTGCAATGGGGACGGCTGCAGATCCCGAACTGATTATTGCTGATGAACCAACAAAAGGCGTTGATGTGCTGAAGAGGCGCAATATTGCGGCAATTTTTCAGAAAGTTGCATCGGAAGGGTGTGCTTTTCTTTTAATTACGCATGATGTAGGTTTTGCCCGGGTGATGTCGGACAGAATCGCGGTAAACTACTGCGGGCAGATTGTAGAGATTGCAGGAAAGGAAGAGTTTTTCAAAGAGCCCCTGCACCCTTATTCAAAAGCGCTTTTGGATGCGGTACCGGAACGCGGTATGCACCCTATTCCAGGATCATCTCCTTCGATGATTGAGCTTCCCGAAGGATGCAGGTTTCATCCGCGCTGCCCCTATAAAACGGACAGGTGCCTGAAAAATCCGCCGGTTGTAGATATGGGAAAAAGGTGTGTGAGATGCTGGATCTATGCTTAAAGCAGAGAATCTGCGTTATGTTTACAGCTCCGGGCTGATTAAAACCGTCAAAAAAACAGCAGTCTGCGGTGTAGATCTTGAGATTTTTCCGGGAGAAACTGTGGCTATTGTCGGAGAATCCGGGTGCGGGAAGTCGACACTTGCAAAGCTGCTTGCCCAGCAACTTGAGCCGGCTTCCGGGGAAGTATTTTTTGAAGGGGAGAAACTTACGGGGATGAGATGGAAGAATCTCCGGAAGTTTATGGGAAAAATCCAGCTTATCCCCCAGAACCCTGCTGATGTGCTTGATCCTCGATGGACGGCTGAGCAGTCGGTTGCCGAGCCTTTTGTGATTTGCGGAGGTTTTTCCAGAGAGGAGATTTCGGCAGATGTAGATGCCCTGTTTGCAGAGGTGGGCCTTTCCGCAGAGCACAAAACCCGGTATCCTCATGAGCTGTCTGGAGGGGAACTGCAGAGAGTAGTGATTGCAAGGGCGCTTGCTCTGAAGCCTGAGCTTCTGGTATGTGATGAGGCGACCTCGATGCTTGATGTGTCGGTGCAGGCGTTTATTGCAGCTATGCTCAAAGAGATTCAGAAAAAACGTGGTATCGGGCTGGTTTTCATTACGCATGATCTGGAGGCTGCGAAGGCTGTTTCTGACAGGGTGCTTGTGATGTATGCAGGTGAGATTGTTGAAGAGGGAAAGGACGTTTTTAACCGCCCTCTGCATCCGTACACGCGCGCTCTTCTGGATGCGGCACAGTATACATCACTTGAGGTTGTTCTTCCGGAGGATACCGGAAAGCTGCCTGATGGATTTTCAGGCTGTTCCTGCTTCAGGCTGTGCAGGGAGAGAACGGACGCATGTAAAGAGCCACAGAAACTACGGAATGTATCGGGGAGATTGGTCAGGTGCTGGAAATCAAAATGACCGTCTATCTTAACTACCGAACTTTTGACAGCCCCTTCTTCTGAAATTTTTCGTCATAATGTGGTGCGCGCATTTTTACACAGAAGCTAACATAGCTGGCTGGCTTCAGACTTTTGCAGCCCTGCTTGTTTGGAATAGTTTAGAAAACTTTAAACCTCAGAAAAAACCATATTTAAATAGCTGTTACAGGCACTATCCTTGAAAAAAAGAAAATTGAAAGGTAAGCTGAACTGAATTCAGAAAATGTATCTTCATTTTGATTGGGGCTGAGTTCAGGACGACATATTTGTGTTTTAAAAACTGTCATGGTCATTGCTGTGGCTGTTCCAGATATATAGTCCAACCTGACGAACTGGATTACCCACTTGTCGCACAAAGGAGTTTAAATCATGCAGGACGCAAAACTGATCAAGGTAATTGCAGAATATCTCGCTAAATGCGCGGAAATACATGCGAGAGGTGAATCAATACCACCGGAGAGCCTGGAAGGTTTTACGATTGACATTGTGAGCTGCCTGGATGTGATCGATATAGGTGATATCGGTAAAGAGTTAATCCCGCTCAAGCGAGCACGCGCAATTATAAGGCTTGCAAGGCGCGAATTTGAGTGGCAGTGCGACAACATGGAGCATCCACAGGACTGGGAAACCTGCCTGCGGAATGCAGCTTCAGGAAATGTATAAAACTTTTCAGGAACCTGCCTGAACTCTTAAAGACACTAATCGTTCAATTATCGGTAGTGTAGAGTGCATTGCAGGCGTACCCGGGAGCATTTGTAAACTCTATTTTTACCCGGGCGGCTTTAATCCATGCCCGCTCTGCATTGTTATGTACGTCTTCTGCGAAATCGGAGCATACGTATTTTGAAGTGTACAAATTCTGGTCTGTTCAGGATTCAAGTCCTTTTTTATGCTGTATACTTACTACAATTTCTTCTTCCAGCTAATTTGCTTAATCAGAACATGGTAAATCCCTTATTTGAACTTTCACGCCAGATTTTTATTGACTTTTCCGTATCTACTCTGAAATGAGATCAATGGGACAAAATATTGATATTATGACGTTTTACAGGCAAATCATCTTATAAAAAAGTAGAAATGAAACATAAATAAGAGCAGCTTAATATAAAATCCATTTATATTGTCTGGTAAAAGATAAGACGTGATCAAATTGGGTAAATCAGGAAAGTCATCAGGAAATGGCTTAATGCGCTGGATTTTTGGGACAATTATTATTTTTATAGTTATCGCGGGAACAAATTGTGCTGGACTGAAAGATGATCAGGGCGCTGAAGAGTTCAGGCAGGTTTCACAGCAGGCAGGGGAGAGAGATCTGGTTGAAACTCATGTCCAGACTGAAGGAAGAGAAACAAATCAGGACAATGAACTTTCAGAGAGTGGACTTGAAGATAACAGTTATGTTGCCAGTGAAAAACCTGCAGATGAAAACCTGACAGTTCATTTTCTTGACGTGGGTCAGGGAGATTCAATTCTCCTTGAATATAACGGAAAAGCTATGCTTGTGGATGCAGGGGAAAGAGATCAGGGTCCAGTTGTTTCAGCATACCTTCACGAGCAGGGCATTTCCAGCATTGACTACGTCGTTGCAACCCATCCTCATTCGGATCATATAGGCGGCATGGATGAAGTACTCAACAGCTTCCAGGTCGGGCATTTCATTGACAGCGGCTTTCCGCATACCTCAAAAACCTACGAGAACATGCTGACTGCAATTGATGATAAAAATATTCCTTTTGAAGTAGCTGAAGAAGGAGATAAAATCAAATTTGACCCGGCTGTAGATATTGAAATCTTGAACCCGGGAGCTGAGTATTCCGAGGAACTCAATGAAAACTCCGTGGTGCTCAAAGTAAGCTACGGGGAAGTTTCGTTCCTGCTGATGGGTGATGCAGGGCTTGAAACCGAAGAGAAACTCATGAATTCCGGGCATGACCTTGATTCTGATATTCTCAAAGTCGGGCACCATGCCAGCCGGTCCGGCAGTGGAGAAGCCTTTATTTCAGCCGTAAGCCCCGAAGCAAGCGTAATCGAAGTTGGAGCAGGCAATGACTACGGGCATCCGCATGCTGAAATTCTTGAAAGGCTTCAGAAAGCTTCGAGGGTTTACAGGACCGATCTTGACGGCTCAATAGCAGTTACAACAGATGGATCTGCTTATACGGTAATCACCCAGAAAAGCGGGTCGGAAGTCGAAAATCCCGAAAAAACCGTAGTGGAAGAAACCAGGCTGCAGGAAGCCGGATCCGATGAAACTGAATTGGAAGACCCCAGCTCCAGAGGTGGAATTTCCAGTTCAACAGAATCAACTGTCTATGTCAGCGACCTGAGCCTCCAGGACGAATGGGTGGAGATCACAAACAGAGGTTCTTCTCCTGTTTCTTTGTCTGGCTGGAAAATTGAGGACGACAGCAGCAAGCACACCTATACTTTTCCTTCCTTCACGCTGGACCCTCAGGCTACTGTAACCCTGCATACCGGAGAGGGAACGGATACAGCTACCGAACTCTACTGGGGCTCGGGCAGTCCGTTATGGAACAATGATGGGGATACGGCCTATCTCTTTGACGACAGCGGAAATCTTGTATCTTCACTGGAGGGATGAATATGGGAAACTTCAAGTTTACTCTCGACAGAATAGAGGACAGCACTGCGGTACTGCTTTTAAGGGATGAGGAATCAATAAAAATCGACGTACCTCTCTCTTTACTTCCTCAGGAAAGTAAAGAAGGAGATATCCTGGACATCAGCATTACCAGGGATATTCAGGAGACAGAAGATGCTAAAGAAAGAGTATCGGCTTTGCTTGAGAAGCTTAAGAATAAAAACCAGTGAGAATAGATAATAAAGTTTTAATTAAAGACAGCATTCTTATTTTGCAAAATTTGTAAAATCTAGCGTAAAATTCATTGTGAGAGAGAGGGAAAAACCATGAAGATAGTTGGAATATCATCAAGCCCGAGAGGCAAGAACAGCAATACCTTAAAACTTCTGGATGCAGCCCTGGAAGGAGCCGCAGAAGCAGGAGCTGAAGTTGAGTCAATCGACGTTGCAAAGCTGAAGATAAAATTCTGCATAGCCTGCGACAAATGCCATAAAACAGGCGAATGCTCTATAAAAGACGACTTCCCGGCTTTACTGACAAAGCTGCTGGAAGCAGACGGCATAATCTGGAGCAGCCCTAACTACATAACGAATGTGACAGCCCAGCTCAAAACGGTATTTGACAGATGTCCCCTTGTTGTCCACGAACAGCTCTTTGACGGAAAATACAGCATGTCCTTAACAACTGCAGGTGGAAATGAAATTGATTTTATCCTCGACATTATGAACAATTTCACGATACAGTGTGGAGGCAGTTCTATTGGAGGCGTGGGTTGTTCAATGTCTCAGGGCTCTGAAGCGGTAGAAGCAGCAATTGAAAAGTCACGTGAAATGGGCAAAGACCTGGTTGAAGCGATAAAAGAGAAAAGGAAATACCCGGAGCAGGAAGCCAGACAGAAGGCATGGAGAGAAGGGTTCAAGTATTCTATCCTTGCCAATAAAGACCACTGGACGCATAACTGCGACTACTGGATAGAAAAAGGCTGGATTAAAGAGTAAAGAGCAGGGAGTAAAAACCAAAAATAAGCAATAAAAATAATCGTAATCCGGGAAATAAAACTGAAAACAAAATTTTCAAAGTAAATTCAGGGGAAAGTGATGCAATGGGGAATGCTGCAACGTTAAGCGTTGAAGAGCTTGGAAAAAAGCTTACAGAAGCAGGCAGGCTGCAACTGCGCCCTCTCTGTGTCTATGCCACGGATGAGGTCCCGCAGGGTGCAGTCCCATCGTATACTGTGGACCGCTGTGTGGCAAAGGCAGTTTACATTTCCGCCCTTTTTAATGAGACTCCTGCCCTCTATGTTGAAGCCGGGCACGAGCAGTGCTGCCCTGGCGGGCTTACGTGGATGGGGCTTGCTGAACCTCACCCGAAACTGAAGTATTTCGTAACTGTGGGCACTCCGGATTTCCACGGAGGTGCAGCCGAACACTTGAAAGCAACCCCTGAATTGTTCGATGAGCAGAAAGAACGTGCAGGAAAAATCACCCCCTGCTGCAGATACACAGTCATTGCGCCGTGTACTGATGAGGTTAAGTCTGAAGCTGCCAGAGCCTTTATTCTGTTTGCAGGCTGTGAGCAGATCAGAAACCTCTGCGGTCTGGCTCAATTCAATAACTCCGATCCCTTCTTCAGGACAGTAATACCCGGAGGACCCGTCTGTGCCACGATGATCGCTTTTCCAGCGGGCATGGCAGAGAATGCACCAAGAGAATCGGCTTTTGTCGGACCTGTCGACCCAACAGGAAACCCCTGGCTTCCCCCCGATTTGATGATTATGGGCATCCCTGCAGGGCTTGCACAGCAGATGGCTGCCTGCCTGGAGGAGTCTTTTATCTGCAAAAGGAGCAGGATAGCTTATCCTGAAAAGCGTATCAGCGTAAAACATCCGATTAAGACCTGAAAAAGTAAGAATATAAAAACAAGAATATAATGAAAAATAAAACCTATCCTTAAGAGAGATCTGTTCCAGAATACGCAGAGGACAAGTATTTATTTAATTAAAGATTCCAGTTCTCTTAAAGTCTAGAATCTATTCTCAGGCATTCGGAACCGCAATATTCCTCCTGCGTTTATTTTCTATTTATCTTACGTTTATCTTCTAATTATCATCAATTCATTTCAGCCATTCTGGTGGTCTTTTGTCTTCGAAAATTAACCGTGATACCTTCATCCGGTCTATTGCAGACCTGTTAAGAAAAGCAGAAATAGAGCTTCCTTATGACGTTGTGGACGCCCTCAGGAAAGCTGAAGCCAGAGAAGAAAATCAGGTTGCAAAATCTCAGCTCCAGGCAATCCTGAGAAATATCGAGCTTGCTAAAAACCACGGGGTCCCCATGTGCCAGGATACGGGCATCATGATCTTTTTTGCCGAGCTCGGAACTGAATTTCAATCCGGTTTTGATCTTGAAGCCGCGATAAGGGAAGCAGTAACCCTCTCTACCAGAGAAATTCCGCTCCGACCCAATGCCGTTGATCCTCTGACCCGAAAAAACAGCGGAAACAATACCGGAGCAGGAATCCCGGATATTCACTGGAAACTTGTGCCAGGGAAGCAGCTAAAGATCACTGTTGCTCCAAAGGGCGCAGGCTCGGAAAACATGAGCGCTCTTCGGATGCTGAACCCTACCGAAACAGGCAGCATCAAAAACTTCGTGCTTGAGACAGTGGTAAACGCAGGCGGGATGCCCTGTCCTCCTCTAACCCTGGGCGTGGGGATAGGAGGCTCTTTTGACAAAGCAGCCAGGCTTGCAAAAGAAGCCCTTCTTGAACCTCTGGATTCACCCATGAACGATTTTGAAAAGGAAATTCTTGACGCGGTAAACGCCCTTGGGATCGGCTGCATGGGACTTGGCGGCAGTACAACAGCTCTTGCCGTGCATGTAAAAACTGCTCACTGCCATACCGCTTCCCTTCCTGTTGCAGTAAACATCCAGTGCTGGGCAAACAGGCATGCTTCAATCGTTTTCGGGGAGGAAGAATAATGGAATATCATTTGCAGACCCCTCTTAAGTTAGAAGATATTGAGAAACTCAATGCAGGAGACATTGTTTATATTTCCGGAGAAATCCTTACAGCCCGCGATGAAGCCCATGCAAGGATTCTCGAAATGGAAGAAAAAGGAGAAAAACTTCCTTTTTCCCTTGCAGGGGCAGTTATCTATCACTGTGGACCCCTTATGCAGCAGACTGAATCCGGCTGGAAAGTCGTATCGGCAGGTCCTACAACCAGCGGAAGGATGTCAAAAATGACCCCTCTTCTCCTGAAAGCCCATGAAGTAAGGGCGATTATCGGAAAAGGCGGAATGAAAGGCGTTGCAGATGCACTAAAAAACAGGTGCGTCTACCTCGCATACACCGGAGGATGCGCAGCCCTTGCCGCAGAGCTGATAAAGGAGGTTAAAACTGTCCACTGGCTTGACCTCGGCATGCCTGAAGCTATCTGGGTACTCAGGGTTGAGAAATTCGGGCCGCTCATCGTGGGAATTGATGCAAAAGGAAAAGATATTTTTGCAGAGGTAAGGGAAAAAGCTGAGAAAGTTTTTGAAGGGATGAAGAAAGTTTGAAGGGATGAAGAAATAAACCCTGCTTCATAAGATGGTGGTCCAGGTAAAGGATCCTGGAAAATACCTTCTTACTCCCGAAAGCCGATTTTTGATTGGCATGAAAGTACTTTCAAATACTTTCATTCTTTGGACATTTTATTCAAAGAATATCATGTGTGTTTCTTACTCCGAATTTCCCCTGCTGCCTGAAAGACGTGCCTGATTTAATGGCACGGGAGCCAGAGGTTTAGCCAGAGCCCTGAAGTGCTCAAAAGTCTCCTGACCCCAGTGAACAGCTTTTTCTCCGAAACAGACCATTGTGTTGTTCTCGTTCCTGTCACTTTTTCCCGGAGAAAAGCAGGCAAAAACCATAGTATCAGTCACAGCGAGTGATGGAGGAGTATAATCGCCGTTCAGCAGATATATCTTAAAATTTTCAAGAATGGTCAGGGAATCAATTTCTTCCTTAAATTCTTCTGCAAACTTTTCAAATATAGATTGAGTAAATATTATCGATACTTTCAGCCCTTTTTTTGCATTTTCTGCACAGATTCTTGGATAGTGCAGATCATACTGTGAAACGATCAGCGAAATCTGTTTCGAATTGCAAAAAGCCTCAGCCATTTCCTGATATGCCACAGAAGCATCTTCTCCCTGAGATTGTTCGGGCACCAGTGCCATGAGTTCTTCCATTAGCCTGAAAAAAACAAGTGGGGACCCCCCTGGCTTAACACCGGACCAGTAATCATAATCGTCCTCAAGCAGCCTGAAAGCTTTTACAAGCGATTCCATTCTCCGAACAAGGATTTTCCCCAGAAGGGAGAGGCTGTATACTCTATCCTCCTGAACAACAAGCCCGCTTTCTTTTAGCCTTTTGAGCTGGGGCAGGACCGCAACCGGGTTGGTATCAAGTCCGGAGTTGATTTCTTCGATGGTCCTTGGCTTCTCTTTTAAAAATAGAAGAAGGTCTGTCCTCTTTTCTGAAGAAAGGAGAACTGTAATCAGGGAAGATTTCATCAACTCTACTGTAAAACCTATAGCTATATAGTTTTTTGTCCTCAATGTTATAGTTCCTTATAGTTTCGGAATCTGCGGTCTGAGGTTTTTTTATTATCATGGTTCCTGTCCTTTGATTAAGCGAACAAAAAGCTCAAAATTCCTGAAGTTTTCGAATGAAAAGGAATTAATGAAAATGAATGGGCAAGACGTGGGGTTAGGGAGTAAAAGCATAAGAGGGAAGAAGTAAGAAATATAAATCCCACAATCCAGAGGATCAATGATGAATCCAACAACGAGCCGGGATATTCTCCTTTATTTATATCATGCAGGGCAGTGTGACCCGAAAAAGTGCACAGGAAGAAAAATGGCACGCTTTGAGCTTGCCCGCCTTTACGATAAGATCTCAAGGCTGCCCAGGTCAGCGATTTTGCTTGACCCCATGGCGGAAAAGGCACTCTCACCAGCCGATGACCCCAGAAAAGGAATTATTGTGCTTGACTGCTCCTGGGAAGAAGTGGAAAGGGTTTTTCCAGAACTGGAAAAGTTGAACCTGGAACACAGAGCTCTTCCTTACATGCTTGCAGGGAATCCCGTAAACTTCGGAAGACCTTTCAAACTCAATTCTGCAGAGGCTTTTTCGGCAGCCCTTTATATTCTTGGACATAAAGAGCAGGCAGAAAAAGTCATGTCCAAGTTTAACTGGGGGCACAGTTTCCTTGAGCTGAACAGAGAGCCCCTTGAGGAATACTCAACCGCAAAAAACAGTACGGAAATTGTGGAAATTCAGAGCCATTACATCTGAAAGCATCTCCGCATGGAGAAAAGAGGGATGTGCAGTGAAATCATCAGTAAGGACGCAAATCGGGGTTATCGGAGCTGGAAACTGCAGCAATGAGACAGGAGCCCTTGCGGAAGCCGTGGGGAGAGAGATCGCAAAAAAGGGAGCTGTCCTTCTCTGCGGAGGCCTTGGAGGTGTAATGGAAGCAGCAGCTTTTGGAGCAAAACTGGAAGGGGGAATGACCATAGGAATTTTGCCCGGAATACGCAGAGAAGACGCTAATCCCTGGATAGATATAGCCGTTCTCAGCGGAATGGGGCATGCCAGAAATGCTCTAATAGCCCAGTCGTCGGATGCTTTAATTGCAGTTTCCGGGGAATACGGTACCCTTTCAGAAATAGCTCTCGGGCTGAAAATGGGGAAACCTGTGTTTGTTCTTGACAGTAAATGGGAAATCGAAGGCGTGCAGAAGGCAGAAAGTCCTCAGGAAGCTGTTGAACGTGCCTGGCATTTATAGAAAATCGATATAAATAGCAAATCAGAGGAAAACTATAAGCTGAAAGTTCTGATCTCCAGATTTGTATACCCGGAAAAAATCCTTAAAAAGGTTAAAAACAGGATAAATCAGAATTATTCGAGCCTTATTCTAGTTACGGATAGCAGAAATTTTTAAATTCGATCCAAAAATTTATATCGAAAAAGGAAACTTCAAGAATTAGGAGGCAGGCTTCGACTCAGACTGGCAGGAGTTTTGGGGTACGCCAGTATTCCTCCGCAAAATGTAAGAAAAGTTACACGGAGTTTTAAATGCACCTTATCGTAACGGAAAAAAATATAGCAGCAAGGAGGATAGCTGCGATTCTGGCTCCAAAAAGTCCCAGGAAGGAAAGAGTCAGCGGAGTGGACGTATACCGGTACGAGGCTGGATCCGGCGAAAACAGACAGGATACTGCGGTAGTGGGGCTTTCCGGTCATATTGTAGGGATAGATTTTCCAAAAGAGTACAACAACTGGCAGAAGGTTGATGCCAGAGCCCTGATAGACGCCGAGATTACAACAACGCCGATAAACCGGAAAATAGTGACTGCTTTGAAGAGCCTTGGAAAAGAGGCAGACAGGGTCACCATTGCAACTGACTACGATCGGGAAGGAGAACTTATTGGAGTCGAAGCTCTGAATATTATAAAAAAGGTTAACCCTGAAGTTCCTTTTGACAGGGTCCGTTACAGCGCAATTACTCCAAAAGCAATTGAAGCAGCATTCGCAAATCCTACAAATGTTGATTTTAACTTGGCAGATGCGGGTCACTCCAGGCAGGTAATTGACCTTGTCTGGGGAGCTGCTCTCACCCGGTACATTTCCCTTGCAGCAGGCAGGCTCGGGAAAATGTTTCTTTCTGTGGGACGAGTGCAGTCTCCAACTTTATCTCTTATAGTTGACAGGGAAAAGGAAAGGAATATCTTTGTCCCGACCCCCTACTGGGAGATTCACGCTGAACTTGAAGATGCAGCAGGAGAGACTTTTTCAGCCCAGCACTCAACCCGCCGTTTTCTGGATAAAGAGGAAGCTTCAAAGGTATTCAGGAAACTGGGTAAAAAAGCGGAATTAAAGGAAATCGAAAAAGGGACAAAGACCGACCAGCCCCCAACTCCATTTAACACTACAGGCTTTATCAGTGCGGCGAACTCAATAGGGCTCAGCCCTGCAAATGCGATGCGCATAGCCGAATCCCTTTACACCAACGGTTACATTTCATACCCGAGAACAGACAACACTGTATATCCCGATACCCTGGACCTGAGGGCTCAAATAGAGATCTTCAAAGAAGGGCCTTTTAAGGAATATGCAGAAGCCCTTCTCGAGAAGCCCGAACTTGTCCCGACCCGCGGGAAAAAAGAAACTACAGACCATCCGCCTATCTTTCCTGCTTCTCTCGCTAAGGAAGCCGACTTAAAAGAAGAGGAATGGAAAGTTTACGAGCTTGTTGTCAGGCGCTTTTTTGCAACCTTTGCCGGGCAGAGCATATGGGAAACCATGCGCCTTAAACTTGATATTGACGGAGAGGAGTTCAGGGCAAACGGAGCAAGGCTTCTGGAACCCGGATGGCGCTGGTATTATCCATACAATGCTCCTGAAGACAGGCTGCTCCCGGAACTCAAGGAAGGCGACTTATTAAAAGTGATTAAGAAAGAGATGCTGGATAAAGAAACCCAGCCTCCGGGTCGTTACGGGCAGGGAAGGCTTATCAACATAATGGAAGAACTCGGGCTAGGGACAAAAGCCACCCGCCATGAAATTATCAGCAAGCTTTATTCCAGGGCTTATATCCATGGAAACCCGGTCCAGCCCACGAATACATCTTTTGCTGTAGTGGATACCCTTGAAAAATATTCGCCTACAATTACAAAACCGGATATGACAAAGCTGCTTGAAGAAAATATGGACAAAATAGCAGAGGGCAAAATCAAAGAGGAAGCCGTCCTTGAAGAGTCCAGAGAGATGCTCAAACAGGTCTTTTCGGAACTTGACAAAAACAGGGATAATATTATAGAATCCCTGCAGGCAGGTTTAAGGGAAGATAAAATTATAGGCAACTGTTCCCTGTGCGGAAACGAACTCATGATCCGCCGCTCGAAAAGGGGAAGCCGCTTCATAGGCTGCAGCAATTACCCAAACTGCACCTTCTCCCTCCCTCTGCCAAAGAGCGGCCAGATTGTGGTTATCGACAAGCAATGTGAGACACACGGCCTGCACCACATCCGCATAATCAACCAGGGAAAACGCCCCTGGGACCTCGGCTGTCCACAGTGCAATTTCATTGAATGGCAGAAAGCACAGAAAGAAGAACAGGCACAGCAGCCTAAAAAAGAAAAGCCAAAATCCATTAAAGATCTCGAAGGCGTTGGAAAAGCAACCGCAGGAAAGCTGGAAGAGGCAGGGATTACAAGTGTGGAAGCCCTTGCTGAAGCAGACCCTGTAGAACTTGCAAAAACAATAAAGATCAGCGTAAAGAAGGTCAAAAGCTGGCAGGTATCATGCAACGGCGGCGCGGTTGAGGAACTGTAAAGGGTCCTCACTCAGCTTTTATTTTTGTTTTTTTGATTATTAAAGTAAGCTGTGAAAATTCTATAAGAAAAAGAGATGCAGAAAAATTTCGGTTCATTTCAAGATAAAATTCTGTAAAGTTATACTTCTTTAAATTTATAACTCTGTAATGTATAGGAGCTTAATAGATATAACTTTACAGAACTTCAGATCCGGATTTAAGTGCTTCCTTTAATGTACAATATTTATCGACAGTACAGCTTAATTCATGTCTCTTCTTCATTTTTAGTTTACTGAAGATCAGCTTCCACCGCATTTTTTTATAACTTCTTGAAGCTTGTCTCTTATGATCCCACAGGGGGGAATAAGTGGCTTGTCTTTAATCAAGACCGTAAGAGTTGACGCTGCTTCATCCCATTCATAATGAGCTTTAAATCCGTGGCTGTCAATGTCGCCTTTAGGTAATGCTGGATGAACCCCATACTTTTCAGCTGTCTTTACTAAACAGTCAACTACTTTTCGTGTAACGTTGTTATATGTTTCCTTGTCACATCCACCCATATTTTTTCCTCCTCAGATTTTTAAAAAGAATTTTGTATTGAAACTTAAACAGTTGAACCCGGAGACTAACAAATATCTTTTTTATCCCAAAATCGATTCTGCTTGATTAAGTTACAATGCAGCAGTAGTTTCAAAATCCAGTGATTTTTACTTTTACGTTCATCACCTGATTCTGAAATTGAGTTTTAAATCATTATATTTTGAAAACATAATATAATAGGAAATATAAATTAGAATCAATAATTCCAAACAGTTCCAGAATCCGGTGCTTCTCCAAAATGCGCATACAAACCTTAACCTGTAAATATACCCTTTGATCAATGAATTCTTAATTCAACCTTGAGAACAAAAATGAAGAGACCAGGAAAAATATTTAACTTTATTAATCATTAAGAACAGTATGTCAACGATTTCAAGCTCTTCTGTTATAATGACCACTCAAACAATGCCAGGAGAATTACTCATTGCAGCGTTCTTTGTTTTGATGATCCTTATTTTCTATTTTTCTTACAGAAGAAAAAGAAAGTGATATTTCGGAAACTTTCTTTAGAAAAATTTAGTTTAAGGTTGCCACCATAAGATCTGGCATATAATCGAGATTTTGATTAAAATAAGACCAGTTAGAAATTTAAATTTTAATTCTGGACCTGTACAACCTTGCTCGCTTTACCAAGTCTGTTTTGTCCCGCTCGACGCAGGAGAGCGGCCTGGCCCAAAAAGCAGAAAAAGAAGAGAATCGGCGAATAATAACTTACGCTGCTTTTGTTGCTTTTTGCCACATTTCCGAGCTTTCCATTTCTACTTTTTGTCCTTCTTTAAACTTCTTTTCTCTGCTTTTCTCTCATCTATTTTTTTCTTCTCTTTTTTCTATTTTGCAGGGTCGCCAGGCAAGCTGGCGGAGGTTTCCGATGCCATGTGAATTTAAAACCCCTTATCAGGATAATAGGACACTTTTTCTAATCCTGGCAGCGTTATTCATTTTAATTAACTGTTTAAACCAGGAAATCTATTACTCACCCAGATAGGATCCATGCCAGGTATGCACCCAGATCTGACCACTATAGGCATTTACACTGAGCATACCTTCAATGTCTTTCCGTCCAAATTGAAGGTGTACTGTTAGTGTCTTTTATAACGCCATAATAGTTGCTGCTGAAAGTCATGAACTCCTCAACTACCATGTTTGGACCGTATTGCTGTGCGAAGCTTTGCATAGTTTTTACGGCTTCATCCTGCGTTACAGGCCTGGATTCCGGATAGTAGAGCGCCATCATGTTATCAGTCATCATATTTATAATCTGAATTTTGATTTTCAGTTTGAACACCACATGAATAAATCAAATCTGTGGACAACTTTATAGAGAACTTGATTTCCTCATTATCTCACACACTCATCTATAAAAAGAGATAAATGCATTATTAAAAGGCGTTTAGAGTTTACAATATTGAGCCTATATTTTCGTAAACGAGTAAGAAATTATAGACTACAGATGGTGTTTAGTCTTTTACGATCACATTATATTGTAGTTTTTCAAAATATTGAGTACAAAATAAAATTATTGTAAATTAAAATTAATTATGGGGATAATAAATGTCAAGTGAATTATACCGAAACATAGTGATTGCAACAGACGGGTCCGAGAATTCACGAAAAGCCATCTCTTGCGGTATTGAAATTGCAAAAATTAGCGGAGCTACTGTCTACATCATTCACGTGGTGGATACACTCTCTGTAGTTTCTGACATCTGGACTGCTGGCAAAGACCTTATCCATGATATGATGATAAGAGACGGGAAGAAAATATTGTCTGAAACCAAAAAGACAATAGAGGATTCCGGGGTGGAGGTAAAAGATGTTCTTTTGAACGGGCACCCGGGTGAAGAAATTATCAAGTTTGCAGAAAATAATAACATGGATCTGATAGTGATGGGTACGCTCGGAGCAACCGGGCTCGAAAAATTTCTGATGGGAAGTGTTGCAGAAAAAGTGGTAAGACATTCAAAAGTCCCTGTTATGGTCGTCCGAAATCAAGATTAAGATTACTAAAATGTATAAATGCATGCCAAAAGACCAATTGTTGCGAATTGATATAAGCTGGGTCAGGTTCTTGAGCATAAAAGGATAATCATATTTACAGATATCCTGCCTGTGAATAAAACAATTTAAAAAACCAACCTTTAAGGGGTGTTTGTTCTGGAGCTCAGTTTTAAAGGAGGATGCAGGGAAGTAGGACGCTCGGGTATGCTTGTTAACGGAGAAATTCTGCTTGATTACGGGATAAAGGCTGGAGAGGTCCCCGAATATCCCGGAAACGGCATGGAACCTAAAACCGTGCTGGTATCCCACGGGCACCTGGACCACTGTGGGGCTGTCCCTAATCTGATGTACCTCAACCCTGAAGTCTTCATGACTCCGCCAACAGCAGAATTTACCGCCATGCTCGGAAGAGATACCCTCAAACTCGCAGAAACCACTCTTTCGGGAGTATCTCCATTTGATCCCGATGACCTTCAGAGGCTTAACCAGAGGACACGGAGAAAGGATTACAGGGAACCTTTCAAAACCAATAAGTACAGCGTTTGTTTTTACAACGCAGGCCATATACCCGGAGCATCCGGAATTCACATTGAATCCGAATCAGGAGAAAGCCTGTTTTACACAGGCGACTTCAGCCTGCAGGAGACAAGGCTCGTCCCGGGTGCGGAAGAGTTTCCTGAAGCTGATACCCTTGTGCTTGAAAGCACCTACTTCGGGGAAGACCATGTTCCGCGTAAAGAGACCGAAGAGCGGTTCATAGAATCGGTTTATGAGACACTTGACAGGGGCGGAACTGCCCTTATCCCTGCTTTTGCCATAGGCAGGACGCAGGAAATCCTTATGCTTCTTGATGCATACGGGATCAGGGCTTATGTTGACGGGATGGGCAGGGATGTGTATAAAATCCTCAAAAAATATCCTGAATACCTCAGAAATCCAGACCTTCTTGAAAGGGCTTTCGAACGCTCCACACAGGTAAAAGACCATCAGCGGGAGTCAGTCCTGAAAGAGCCGTCAGTCATTGTTACCACTGCCGGGATGCTTAATGGGGGACCTGCACTTTATTACCTTAGCAGGCTCTACAAAGACCCGAAATCCAAAATCCTGCTGACCGGATATCAGGTAGAAGGCACAAACGGGAGGCTGGCTCTGGAACACAGGATGATAGAAACCAGGGAAGATATACTTACCCTCAAGCCCGCGGTTGAACAGTACGATTTCTCTGCCCACTGCGGAGATCGGGAGCTGAAACAGCTTGTAAAGGATTTCTGCAAAAAGGGCACTGAAAGGGTTTTTGTCATGCATGGAGAGAAAACTGAAGCCTTTGCAGAATGGATTTCTGAAGAAATCGGAGTTGAAGCATATGCGCCTGCAAAAGGGGAATCTTTCAGCTTTTAAAGTGTGCAAAAGAATTTTTAAAAGGAATTCCTGTTTTTAAAAATAAAGGAAAGGATAAAGCCCCCTGAATATGGAATACAATAAGCAACAAAGAGAATCAGTGCTCCACTATATATATTCTGATGCACATATCTAACTGGGAGGGAATTAAAATGTTGGGAGATTTGATATACGAAGCTGCAGGCAAGGTCGTAGGCATGAGAGTGCTTGATGACAATGGTACAATGGAGATCACCCTTGATGAACAGGGCAAGGTTTTTGGAATTGAGTGCAGCCTCACGCTAACTGCCGCAGGTAAGCTCAGGCCCAATGGGATGCAGTACTCAGAAGGACGCGGATTTCTGATAACAAAGGACGGCGATCTGGCCACTCTTATAATGTCAGGAATATCAATTCCTAAAGGGCGTCCACCAAGCAGCAGTGTTCGAGGAGCAACAATTTTTAACACACAGTCACCGAAGCTGGCACGTCTCAACAGCGTCGTCTGTGTTTACGAAGGCGAAGTGAACGAGGATAATAGTTATACCATTAAAGACTGGGAATGGAAGTAAGCTGCCGAAAAGAGGATATTGATATCCTCGCTTTTACAATGGAAAGGCTGGAAGATGAAAAAAGATTGAAAGGCTCCTGGATTGCAAAATTTTAGGGGATCTGCTTACGCGTAATGAAAAACAATAGAAGTTTTGAGATGAGCCTTAAATAAGGCCCCTTCTCCTTTCACTCCTGTACTCATCAAAGAGGCTCTGCAGTTCGTCTTCTTTAGCTTTCTGCCGCCTTTTATCAGCTTCTTTTTCCCATGCAGCAATTGCAGTTTTAAGGGCTTCCGGTTCTGCCATTGCAAAGTCGTCAGCTCTCTCAAGCTGGATATCCCTTAAGACCGGCACATCGCCTTTAAAGAAAGTCTCCTCTGCTGCATGTGAAATATCCTCAGGGATAATTACAGCCCGGACTTTTGCTTCCACAAGGATCTGGGCAGTTGCAGCTCCGCCTCCGCTCGGTTTTTCCAGAAAAACAACATCTCCTGCTTTGAGCCCGTACTTTTCTTTAGTTTCGGCAATAGATTCTTTCGTAAAAGCCGCAATAACCTTTACTGGGGTGCCTTCACCACGGATCTCCATTTTCTGGATTTTACGCAGTTTATTGCTCCTGCGTCTGAGTTCTTTTACGGTTTTATTTTTGTTGCTGAGCTCTTTTTTAAGATTCTCTATAGTGCTGTCCCTTATCTGGAGCTCTTTTGATTTTCGGACTTCACTGTAAGCTTCTTTTTTAAAGCCTTTTAACCTTGATTCAAGCTTTGAAATCTTTCTGTCTTTTGCTACCAGTGCCTGTTTAAGTTCCTCAACATATTCCTGCAGGTTCTGGATCTGTTCTCCCTGCCTCTGAACGACCTCTTTCAGTTTAAGCAGGGATTCGTCAACCTTTTCATCAGGTTTTTCCTGTGCTCTTACTCTCGGAGCCTTTTCGCGGGCTTCCGAGGCAGCCCTAACTTTTTCAATCGCAGCCTCTATCGAGTCTCCACGGATTACATGAAGCTTTATCAGCTCAATATCTGCATTTTCCGGAGCTTTCTTTTCTATACGTGAAAAAATATTCTTGTAGCTTCTGTAGGTGAGAAGAGCTGCAGTCAATGCATCCCTTTCATGGTCATTGGAATAGCCGAAAGTCTTTCCCAGCGCAATTTTTTCTTCGGCAGAAACCTCAATTCCCGGGCTTGCAGGAACAGCATTAAAGCTCCTCCTGATCTTTTCAACCGAACCCGGCATTGGAGTGACATCGCTTGCTATAACTGCAGGTTTTCCGTATTCGGCAATAAGCTTGACAACCTCATCAGGAGATATTCCCCTGAAGCTCTTCAAATAGAGGAGGTCTCCATCAAGAGAAAGGATGGCTATGCCCACGGTTGTTCCGGGATCGAGCCCGACAATTGTAAATTTACGCCTCTGGATCCTGGGTTTAAGGGGGACATAGCGAATTTTATCGCGTTCGACACTTCTCACACTTACCTGGGCATCATTGCTTGCCATAGAATGTATTGGAACCTCTCCACGCTTTGCATAAACTGTAAATTCAGACCTGACATAGCCCCCGAACCCTTTCACATTTACAGCTTCGAATCTGATGCCTTTTTCCCGTGAAAGGTCCTTAAGGGCGTTTTCAATCTCCCTGCTCCTCTGAAGCACAGCTCCATGTACTTTTCTTCTGTACCGGTTCTGGCTCCATCCTCCTCGCCCCAGGGAACGGGCTCTGCTAACTTTGATTTTCGTAATGTCTTCAAAAAGAGAAACCTCATGCCCAACCCCGAGGTCTGCAAGCTTTGCACAGGCTTCAGCTTCATCATTTGGATTCTCGGGGTCAACAGAGATTCCGTGCTTGCGTGCAATCCTGACAAGAGGTTCCGGGTGCAGCCCACCTGTGACCTGGACAAGTCTGACTCCTTCAGGCATGCGTTCCATAAGAGAAAGAAGCTCGCTTCTGTCAGCCGCAAGCTCAAAAATGTTGTCAACAGCTATAATCTCAGGCCTGTCCTTCTGGATCATATTAAAGATCTTCTGGCGGCGGAGCATATTAAAATGGGAAATCTCCCCGTCCCTGAGAATAGCAAGGGCGTATCTGGGAAGTTCCCTCGCCCTGGGAGATCCACTGGCAATATCGATTCCATAGATAATCCTTTTTTGCATGAGTACCTATATTTTATTTTTTGTAGAATATATATTTAACTGATTTCTACATTAATTCTGGCAAATAAACAGAATCTATAAAGTAAATTTTTATGGATCAGTTAATCTCAGGATACAACAATTTCAGGAAGCCTTTTGTTTCCCAATTCAAGCCTTTCAGAAAAATACATCTTAGAATATTCTTTTTCTGCAATTAACTTTTTTATTGATGAAAAAGTATAAACAAAGACAAAAAGGTAACTCTTTTGACAGACACACCGGAATACTGTCTGATATTTATTCGATTTTAATAAAAATATATTGAACAAAAAACGCACATAATATTCTTTGACTAACATGCCCAAAGAATGAAGCACTTGAGTGCACTTTCATGCCAAATAAAAAGAGCTTGAGGTTTTCAAATGATTTTTAAAAACTAGTGTCTCAACCATTTAATTTTTGCATATCTTTATAATCTTTGAATCTCTTTATACATCCATGTTACAAATTAAACTTGAAGATAATGAGGTAAATTTCCTTCACAACTTTGTAAGAAAAGGGCA
>Ga0208825_1000509_pt1 | contig 37230 bp, 44 predicted proteins | sample AD_UKC113_MetaG_FD_184450 | JGI IMG/M metagenome (GOLD analysis project Ga0208825, IMG submission 184450) | Active sludge microbial communities of municipal wastewater-treating anaerobic digesters from Hong Kong - AD_UKC113_MetaG (SPAdes)... | ecosystem: Engineered > Bioreactor > Anaerobic >... | reverse complement strand
ACAAGCACAAGTACGACGACCACCAGCCAACCGACCAGCAGCTCAACCACGAGCTCGACAACCAGCAGCACGACCACGCAACAGCCGACCAGTTCGACAAGCACAAGTACGACGACGAGCCAGCAACCGACCACGAGCTCGAGCACAAGCACGTCACCATCGCCGTGCAATCAATGCCAATGCGCGTGGCAATGGGACGACGAATACGGCTGGATGCTCTATTACGACTGCACCTACGAAGGATGTCCAAGTAGTTGTAATTGTCCAACACCGTCCAATCCTCAATACCAGGGCGAAATTCGCTACGTTTATTGCACAGGGTGACAGTTATGTCGGTTACGATAACCTTCGGCCTTGCCACCTACGACGACTTCGACGGGGCCTACTTCACGATCGAAAACATCATCTGCCGGACGACGCCGGCGGAGGTGACGGAGATCGTCCTCATTGACAACCACCCGCAGGCCCCGGAGGCCCGCGACCTGGCCAACTACTGCCGCTCCCTCCGCGGCAATCGCGAAGTCAAATACGTTCCCCTGGCCGAACCGGTAGGCACCAGCCCGGCCCGCGATGCCATCTTCCGCCACGCCACGGGCGATTACGTCCTGGTCGTCGATTCGCACGTCATCTTGCTGCCGGGGGCCCTGGCGGCGTTGCGGCGATTCCTGGAAGAGCATCACCCCTGCGATGATCTGATTCAAGGCGTCCTGTACTCCGACGATCTGCGACATCGCTGGACCCATTTCCAGGACGTCTGGCGGGCCGAGATGTGGGGGATCTGGGGCTCCGATCCCCGCGGCCAATCCTCCACCAATCCCCCCTTCGAAATCTTCGCCCAGGGCTTGGGGCTGTTCTGCGCCCGCCGCGAAAGTTGGCTGGGCTTTCATCCTCTGGCCCGCGGCTTCGGCGGCGAAGAGTGCTACATCCACGAGAAGTACCGCCGGGCCGGCCGCAAGTGCTGGTGCCTGCCCGGCCTGGGCTGGGTCCACCGCTTCGGCCGCCCCAAGGGTGTCCCCTATCCCCTGACGCAGTGGAATAAGGTCCGCAACTACGTCCTCGAACACCGCGAACTGGGCCTGCCTTTGGACCGAATTTACAAACACTTCGTCCTCGGCGAAGGGGAAGACCCAGGCGACGGGTCGCCGCCCCAGGGGGCCCTCAACCGCATGAGCCAGGAGGATTGGGACTACCTCGTGGCCGACCCGGAAAACCACCTCCAGCCCCCCGCCAGAAAAACCTCTGGCTGCGGCGGTTGCGGCAAGCCCCTTCGGGCCTCCCTGGCGGAGCTCGAAGCCGGCCTCGACCGGGAACACGAACTGCGGGCCCACGTGCCACTGCTTCGGGAACTGGCCGAAAAAGGCACGGTGATCGAGATCACCCACCGCCCGGAGATTTCGACGGTGATTTTCGCGGCCAAGGCCAAGGAACTCGTCTCGATCTATGAAGGCGTCAGGCCGCCGGAACTGGACGGCCTCCCCGACGGCCTGGTCTGGCAAGCAGTCCCGGGCCTGACGGCGGCCCAACCGCGGGCATGCGACCTGCTCTTTGTCGATCATCCGGTCCACGACGCCCCCACGACCTGGAACATCCTCGAAACGTTCGGACCGCTGGCATCGAGGATTGCCCTCCACGACACCGAGATCTTCGGCGAACGCTTCGATAATCGCCCCGGGATCCTGCCCGCCCTGCGGCGGTTTCTCAAGGAACACCCCGAGTTCGTCGTCCTCAAACACGTTCGGGAAGATTACGGCCTGACGGTGATTTCGCAAGTGCCCGAGGACAAAAAGCCGCTCCCCAATCTGGCCCGGCAGGCCTTCAACTTCGCCAGGGCCGTCGTCCAGCACCTCAAAGAAGGCGGCAAAATGGTCAGCGAAGCGACTCTGGAAAAACGGCTCGATATCTGCGCCCTCTGCGAACACCGCAGCGACAACCGTTGTTCCATCTGCGGCTGCTACCTGATCGGTTCGCCCACCGGCCAGGGCGGCAAGGCCGAATGGGCCGAACAGGCCTGCCCCCTCGGAAAATGGCTGCCGGAGGAGTCTTGACGTGATCCCGTGCTTTATCACCTCCTGGAATCTGCTCACGCCCTTGATCCACCTGGTGGAAGATGTCCGCCGGCTGGGGCTTAAGCCGGTGATTGTCGACAACGCTTCGACCTATCCGCCGCTTCTGGCCTGGTTGGACCAGCAGAAACAGGTCGAGGTCGTGCGGGCCCGGCAAAACCACGGCCCCCGTGTGGCCTGGGCCCTCGGACTGGTCCACGCCGAAAAACGGTGTGTTGTCACCGACGGGGACCTCGATTTGTCGAGCGTACCGGACGACGCGATCGAGATTCTGAACGAGGGCTTTTCCCTAGACAAAACCGCCCACAAGGTCGGCCTGTCGTTGGCCATCGGTGACCTTCCAGCCGAGGCCCCATTGACCAGTGAGATTCGACAATGGGAACATGCCTACTGGAAAAAACCGACCGGCCAAGCAAAGGGCGTGACGTTCTACGAGGCCCCCATCGATACGACCTTCGCCCTCTACGACAACCGCCGCCCGGGCAGCATCTACGGCCCGGCCCTCCGCGTCGGACCGCCGTACATGGCCCGGCATCTCCCCTGGTACTGGACCCGGGATTCCATCAACGACGAACTCCGCTTCTACCTCAAGACAACCCTGACCGAACGACCCAGTGGAATCTCTTGGAGCTTTCGCCTGGCCCAGGTCCTTCTGGAGGAAAACCCATGATCGTGGCCCTCTGTCCGACGTTTCGCCGGCCCAACCTGGCCGGCAACGCCGCGGCCTGCTTCCTGGCCCAGAAGATCGACCTGCCGCACAAACTCATCATCTGGGAAGACGGTGGGGCCCTCAAAGCCGGCCGCTACGGCTCGGTCCAGGTCGTCACCTCGGGCCGATTTCCCAATCTGGGGGCGAAATACAACGCCCTGGCCAAACTGGCTATCACGGAGTACGACGCCGATTACCTGGCCGTTTGGGAGGACGATGATATTTACCTGCCCCATTACCTCGAGGCCCACATTTTGGCTTTGACCCAGTCCGGGGCGGCCTGGTCGAAACCGTCCCGCGTGCTTTCACTCTACACCGGCAAACTCGAAGAAGAGCCCGCCGCCGGGCGCTTCCACGCCTCGATCCTCCTCACGCGCCGGGCCTGGGAAAGTGTGCGATGGCCGGAAAACGGCCGGGCCGACTTCGACCAGCAGTTGATGGCGTCCCTGACGCAGAAATTCGGACCGCCGGCCGATCCGCTGACCGTTCACCCCGTTCCCGGCTACATCTTCCGCTACGGCTCCACCGGGGCCTACCACGCCCAATTCTTCATGCGGGGCCCGGACGATACGAGTTGGTATCAGGCCGTCCAGGAGGCCGCGCCACCACTCTCACCAGAAGACCTGCGGATCGCTTTTGACAAGGAAACCGGGCCGATTTATAAGGGGAATGGCCAGTGGCGAATCCCGGATGGCCGAGCATAGGCCCGGGCGGCCGTTCGCAATCCATCTGGAAAGAGATCTCCCGCAGCCCTATAATCTGTTGGGGACCTGAGAAGACGTAGCCGGACCTCATTGGTGAGGTCGCTTCTCTTCAAGTTAACCCCAGGGACTAGCCGGGCCAAAACACGATCTTCGCGCCATGAAAACAATCCGGGTCGACATCAAACAAGAGGTGCTCTCCTGGGCGATCCGTCGCGCCCCGGCAGACGTCTGCGCCAGGTTTCCCGAACTGAACGACTGGCTTTCTGGGCGGAAGCAACCCACCCTCCGTCAACTCGAACGCTTTGCTCGCCTGGGTCATGTGCCGTTTGGTTTCCTCTTTCTGGAGCGGCCCCCTGAAGAACGATTCCCCCTCCCGCTCTTCCGCACCCAGAAAGAGCTGGGCCAGCAGCCGCCAAGCTCCGATCTGGCGGAAACCGTTTCCATCACGCACCAACGCCAGCAGTGGATGCGCGAGTATCTGATCGAACAGGGCCAGGAACGCCTGAGCTTCATTGGGTCTGCGACTGTGGACGATCCGCCTGGTGAAGTAGCCGCGAGGATCAGGAAGCAACTCGCGATGGACGCGGAATGGGCGGTCCATTACAGAACGTGGCAGGAGGCCTTCCAATTCCAGAGGTGCCGGGTAGAAATTCCAAGGCGGTAAGCCGCTTCACGCACGTTGAGAAGAAGTCGTTCCAGCATGGTCACGCGTCCCTTTACAGAAACCCGTTACAGGATGTTGCGGCTTGCACCGGGCAGCCGCTTCCATAAAGGAACGCGTTACGTTTCGCGTAACTGAGTTACGTTTCGCGTAACTAATGCGGAACTACAAGGCCCACGGAACTTGAGGGGAAGGCGCGTAGATGTAGTAATCATCGCCCTCCAGGATAAAGCTGATAGCGCTGGTATTTTGGTGGTCAGCAGCAGCACCGTGGGCAACGACACACACCGCCTGTTAAATCCCGAAGAATTTCGCGGTTTTGTCATGGTTGATGACTACGCACCGCTGATCTTCATCAACAGCGCCGATAGCAAAGCGGCGCAGATGTTCACCTTCGCCCACGAACTTGCCCATCTATGGCTCGGCAGCAGCAGCGCCTTCGATCTGCGCGAGCTCCAGCCAGCGGACGAAAGAACCGAACAAGTCTGCAACCGCATCGCCGCGGAGTTCCTTGTGCCCAGCGAAAACTTTACAAAATTGTGGCGGCGGCACGGGGGGTCGCGGGATATTCTGCAGGTAATGGCCCGCAGTTTCAAGGTAAGCAAGATTGTCGCCGCTCGGCGAGCCCTGGACTTGGGTTTCATGAACCGCGAGGACTTTTCAGAGTTTTACCGAACGCATCAGGAGCGAGGGCGTGAACGAACCAGCAGGCGGCACGGCGGAAATTTCTATGCCACGCAAATGCAGAAACTCGGCCGAAGCTTTGCTATGGCAGTCATACACGCGGTCCTCGAAGGAGATCTGCTCTATCGGGAGGCCTATCGCCTGACGGGACTTTACGGTAAAACCTTCGATTGTTTCCTCCAGCGGGCGTTATCAGGCAGAATATGATTCCCCGAGTGCCTTTCCTACTCGATGCCAGTGTTTTCATCCAAGCGGCGCAAAGATATTACGCCTTTGACCTTGCCCCTGGTTTTTGGGAGGCACTAATCACACACGCCGAAAAGCAAGACCTCTGCAGCATCGATCGCGTCAGGGACGAGCTGTTAAGAGGTAACGACGACCTTGCCGAGTGGGCGCGCGAAAAGTTCCGCGACTACTTTATGTCAACAAACGCGTCCCACTCCGCCCGGCACTCCGCGCCGTCAAAGCAAGAATCAGTGTCATGCAGCAGGACCTCTCTTACAACCGAGTTTTGGGCAAACTCAGGGGACTCATTGTAAACAAGTTTCAGGAGTTCGTAGAAACCAAGGTTGGCTGTTTCATGAGTCAGCTTTTTCAGCAAACCCAAATGCGATTGATTGATGGTTGGAATCACACCCTGAATTGCGCGTCTTCCACGGTCTGTGAGATGATATTTTGACCAAGCCGGAACCGGGTGAGGCAACCGAACTATGAATCCCTCCTTTTCGAGCCTTTCCAGGGAGTCGTAGACCTCAGGACTCCACGGCCCGTAAAGATAAGGCTTAAATGAAAAAAAATCTGGGATAGACTTCCCTGAATGCCACCATAGGCGGAAGAGCGCCTTCATCAAACGAATACGGTCCAAAGGTGCTATAGCGAGAGCACTTAGCACCCACTTGTCTTTTCCGGTGATCATATCAGCGATCTCCTGCGAACAAACAGGAATGAACTCCCGCTCTAGTCAAAACTCCCTTTTCCCCAATCCACCAAATTCTAGATGTCCCCTGTGTGGCGTGCAATTCCGATCCGTGAGTCGCGGCTTCTGCTGGGGGGACCATCGATCTGCCGAGAATCGTCGCTCACTACCTTGATATCCCCCGACGGTGGTATTGCGCGGTTGGTGGCTGTGTGCTACAGTTTTGCACAGGCGGATGTCGCCCGCTTGCTGGAAGTGTTGTGCCGTTACTGTCGCCCACTTTGGGCAAACATGGATGTTGTTCGCCATGATCAATCACAGCTTCGAACGACCATCTTCCGAGACGCGAAGTTCGCGAATACTCTTCACAGCCGGATATGAGCGGATGAGCTTGCCAAACCTTATCGAGGTGATAGGTGTTAATCAGATTACGCATCTTATCGATATTCGGGCCAATCCTTTTTCCCGGCGACGAGAATTTTGCAAAGCATCACTGGACAAAACGTGCTCCGCTAATGGTCTGGAATATTTGCACTTTCCAGAGCTAGGAATTCCTGCTCGCATCAGAAAAAGTTACTTGCCAGGCCGCCGCGTTGAGTTGCTTTCGCTTTATCGAACCGTCCTCTTGCCTAATGCGGAAAAAGCCGTGCTCTCCCTTCTTGCGATTGCGAAGACCTATAATCTCCTGTTATTGTGCTATGAAATGAACCCGCGGGATTGCCACCGTTGGGTCCTCGCGCAGTCCATCCATGCCATAAGCGGAATCACAGTTCGGGAGCTCCGGGATGGAACAGAATTGGCGGGAATTGAAAGTACTTGTGCTGGTAAAGACCTACCCGCGTCCATCGCAGCACCATCAGGAGGTTGTCTGCACTGCGGGGATGACGGAAGAAGGAAAATGGATTCGCCTTTACCCTATTAACTATCGGTATCGCCCATACACACAGTGGTTTCGTAAGTACGAATGGATCAAAGTCGTCGCCGTTAAACATTCAAATGACCCACGCCCGGAATCATACCGCCCCGACCCCGATAAACCTATCGAGACTGTTTCTCATCTTCCCGCAGATCGCGACTGGTCCGCACGCAAGAAAATTGTGCTAGCCAATCCACCGGCTACGATGTGCGGTCTCCAAAAATCTGGGCCGCTCAGCCAGTCTCTCGCCGTTGTAAAGCCAAAAATCGTTCATGACCTGGTCATCGAAAAAGATTCGCCGTCGTGGGAGCCTAAGTATCAGAAACTGTTTGAACAACTCACACTCTTTGGCCCCGGCCAAAAGCCTTTGGAAAAGATTCCGTGGAAATTTAAATACAGGTATCGCTGCGAGGCCAGCAACTGCCGTGGCCACCAACAGACGATTCTCGACTGGGAAATCTACCAGCTCTTCCGAAAAATACGGGATAAAAAAGGGGAAGAAAAAGCTCTCAAAGACGTGCGAGCAAAATTTCTTGATGAGATGTGCGGGCCAAACAGAGATACTTACTTTTTTGTAGGGAACGTTTACCAGAAGAAGGCCTGGATTGTCGTGGGGGTATTTTGGCCGCCGAAAAATCCTGAGTGAAGCCTCTTCTTTTTCCCAACTTCCCCCTAACACCTTTTCCTTGCACTCCCGTGTATCCGCAAGACCACGTAAGCCAATCAAGTTTTACAGGTGCTGAGTTGTGGTCTTCCCAGTCAGTGCAAGCCTTTTCGTAAGCACGCAAAAGCCGAAAGCCCCGTAATGGCCTATCTTCCTCTGCCAGTCGGTTCGGCCCCGATCCCCGTCGGTTAGAGCGCTAGCTTCCCAAGCTGGGCGTTGCGGGGTCGAATTCTGGCTTCCGCTCTCCCTGAGGGGAACCAGACTGTGGATCTGTGTGTCGCGGGTGCGAACACGCTCTCCCACCCCCCCTACCGGGCTATAGGGTGTGTGCTGACTCCAACTCAGGTGCACTGATTCGTTAATGCTCCTTTTGTGCACACGAACTACTCATGGAGATTTCGTGTGGCGCTAGGTTCGAATCCTAGTACCCCAGTTTAAGCAACAGATGTTAAGCATTCTCTCGTTTTATCTAGAATCCAGGGGACATGCGTACACAAAAGATACATTTTGGCTTTTATAAGCCTCGAGTGCGGCATGATAGACTTTGTCGCCAGGAATGGGCTGCTTTAACAAATCGGAATTGATATTTGCCGGCGTGCAATCCACTGGTGGGTCGCAGAGGCGAGATTTCAGGAAGGCTTTCACCATTGGTTCGTCTCCTGAATCGAGATGTCATGTTAGGTCCTCAGGAAAGATTCTAGCATATTCCGGAAAAACACCAAGTATATGGCAGGTGCCCAGCTCCGCGAGGACTGGGGGGCTTCCGGTGCCCGGTGAGCCTATCCACGCCTGCCATTTGAATTGCCGAATTGGTCGTCTATCAGTACAATGGAGGGTATGAGTATGGCGCTGCAGAATCCCGACGTAATGCTTACCGTTTCGGAGGTCGCATCGTATCTTGGAGTCACCGAGGGCTACGTTTGCCGACTGCTTCGGTCTGGGATAATGCGCGGCCAAAAAATGGGGAAAAAGATCTGGGTTGTGCCGAAATCTGAAGCCGACAAATTCCGTGAGCCTTCGAGCGTGGGGCGGCCTCGTTCTCGCGTGAATACGCAACTCTTTTCCTGATACGCAGATAATTTCATACTTGTATGTTATTGACAATTGGTCTGATATCTGTACAATGGCGGTTGGATTAATCACCGGGCATCTTCTGAGCCTCCTCTGAGGCGGCTTGGCGGGTGCTCACAACCAAAACACTGGGCGTGTAGCCCGCATTGGCACAATTTGGAATGGTGTTATGCGCGGAAATTGTGCGCTCTCGCTGCGCGGAATATGGCATACTTTCGATAGGGAAAGACTTGTCATGACTCCGTGGCCTTCAGGGGGCAAGGCAGCCCAAAAGGCCGCCGTGCACCCATGGAGAAGGCGCCATGAAGATGTCTCATCTCGCGGAGCAGTACGCTCTCTTGCGGCCTCATCAGTCGCAAAAACACCACGACGATATCAAGCGGGTGATCAAGAGATTCATCGAGGCCAACGGAGACATCTTTGTTGGCGATATCTGCGAAGAACATATCGGGCGGTACCTTTCCACCGTGGGAAATCACTGCCGGTCATCGCATTCTCTGAAACACTATCTCGTCGTCTTGAAAGCGATTGTCAACGAGGCGTTTCAACGCGGTCTAATTTCTCGTTTGCCACGCTTTCCAAGAATCCAAGTGGAAAAGCGGACCCCCGATGCCTGGACCTTAGAAGAGACCAAAAAACTCTTCGAGTACGTGGGGAAACTGGATGGTCACGTGGGTTCCGTTCCGGCCCGGCTCTGGTGGCAGTCTATTCTCCTGGCGAGCTACTACACCGGCTTGAGGCTAAGTGGCCTTTTGAACGTGTACTGGTTTCAGGTCGACCTCAATGGCCGGTTTCTCAAGGCGTTAACCAACAAAAACAAACGCGAGCAGACTTTCGCGATTCCCGGGGATTTGGCCGTGCTGTTAAAGGAAATCAAAGAGCCACCCCGCGAAAAAGTATGGGAACACCCGTACAACCCAAAATGGCCCGATCGGGCCTTGCGTCGAATTGTCGATCGGGCAGGGATTCCAGCCCCGAAGCAACTACACGGGCAGCTTTTTCAGAAGATGCGGCGAACGTGTATTACGTGGACCGCTGTGAACGATCTGAATATGGCCACCAGAGTGGCGGGTCATGCTTCTCCGGAAACTACCATCAAGCATTACGTGGACCCCAGAATGCTGGGAGCCATTCGGCCGGTGGTCCCGAAAATCAACGTTTCATTTCGTTAAACCCCAGGCCGCTTCCCTCTTGTGTGTCACCGGTATGGCGGCCAAAGGTTTGCCACCCCGCAACTGGCGCGGGCGGTCCGTGCCCGGGGACGGTCGGTTACGCCGGCAGGGAGGTCGAGTGGGACCCCGGCCCGGGCGACGGCAAGAGGCCGCCCCGGGCCATGTTTCCCCAACCTGTTAACTGGAGTCGATTTGTCATGATTTGTCAGCCAATTTGCGTTTGCGACGGATGCTCATGCAAACTCACCGTTACGGAAGTGGTGGATAAATACCCAGCGATTGAGATCCGCGTTAAACCATGCCTGCATTGCTACAACCGGATGAACGATGAAATGAACGCAAACCAAAAAATCTGCGGTGACGTTTGCCGCTGCGCCACATGTGGGCATGAGCTTGGATACACGACCGAACGAGAAGAGAACGGCGAACTCACGATCTGGGTGTATGAGTGTGATTGCTGGGGTGACGCTTGGGACTTGGACGCCCACCACAATCCGCCCATCCCTGGTGTCGATCAGCAGTTTCTCGCCTTCCCGCCGGCTCAAAACGAGGTTCCCCGAGGAGACATAAAAACTAAGGAACTTGGCGATGCCAACACGGAACAGGAATAAGTCAAAACGCGATGAAGCCGAACTTTTTCAGGAGGTCCTCGATGTCGGCCCTCTGGAGAGTTTACAGGCCGAACTCATTCGGGAGATCAGCTTTTTGGCCCTCACGCCGTTCGTTGGGAAACGTCGGCCCGTGGAAACGCTTTTGGAGGCCCATCGGGCCTATAAGGAGGTCCTGGAGCGTCATTGCCAATGGCTGAGCCAGGCGTTCACTGAGTTGTGCGCCATCGTTGATCGGGGCCGAACGGTGGCGGAGTTTTACGCCAAATACGGACCGGTGCCCCACGCAAAACTGGACGAGGCCTTAAAAGCCTTGTGTGTGGCCTATGGCCGTGAACTTAGGAATCAGGAGCAACCGGAGACAAGCCAATGACGCCGATTGCCATCCGACTGCGCGAACTTCTGCCGCGTCTGCGGGCGATTGCCCAGGCGGGCACGCCCGTCGAGGAGATCGTTGAGAACGTCATCTACGTCATCAATCGTGACGGAGATCTGGCCAATTGCTCCGTGCCCTCGATCCTCGAAGCCGTGGCCGAGGCGGTGGCCATGGGCCTGGACCCGAGCGGGCTTTCCAACGAGGGGACATTGATCCCACGGAAAACCAAAGGCGGGGGATACCGGGCCGTCTTTGTCCCGGATTATCGGGCGATCCTCCGTATCATGCTCAGTAACCCCCGGATTTCCCACATCGAGGCCAGAACGGTTCGCAAGGGTGATCAGTTCGAATTGCGGTTCGGCGATCCCGAAGGGCGGATTGTGGAGCATCGTCCGGCCATTGCGGCGGAGCCGGGCGAACCGATCGGGGCCTACGCCATCGCCTGGTTTAAGGATTTCGACCGGCCGCTGGTGGAGTGGATGACGAAGGCCGAAATCGAGGCCAACGCCGAACGGGGTGGTTCCTTCGGCAACGAGAACAGCCCCTGGGAGACGGATTGGGGGGAAATGGCCAGAAAAACGGTCATCAAGCGGCTAGCGAAGTATCTGCCGCACCAGTTTTCCAGGTCGGGCGAATCGGCCGCAGCCGACAACCCGCAAGCTGCGGCCGGAAGCCCGACTGAGGCGGCCAACCACGAATTGGGCGACCTGGCCAGTCAATATCTGAGGTCGATCGAGACGGCGGCCCCGGACGGGATCGATGGCGTGATCCAGGCCATTCGTGAAGATGACCGGCTCGATCACATGGAAAAAACGGAGCTCTTTAATTTGGCGGTCAAGCGAAAACGTGAGTTGGCACGTCAACGTCGTGAAACAGGAGGGTCCAATGACAAGAACGATCATGGTGAAGGATGACGAGGTCACCTTGAGTGACCTGATGGAGGCCTACCGGGAGCTGCAAGCGGCGGAAGAGAACCTGGCCGAACTGAAAGAGGCCGTCAAGAGTGCGAAAGAACGTCTCGACCGGGCCCAAAGCGAACTTCGGATTCTGTTTGGCAAGTTGGATGCGCAGGAGTCTGACGACTGAAACACGGAAGGAGTATGCCATGGGGAACCTCGTTTTGAGCCGGCGGGAAGGCGAGAAACTGCTGATCGACACCAGGGATGGGCGGATTGTGGTGAAGGTCGTGAGGGTCAAATCGGCGGTCAAACTGGCGATTATGGCACCACGCTCGGTTCTGGTCTTACGGAATGAATTAGAGACCAAAGGATGTGTCACCCATGAGCAAAACGATAACCATTTGCGATGACGGACGTTGCGGCCAGTGTTACCGCTGCCGTTTGCGCCGGTTGCAAACCGAGTTCGAGGCCTTGCGGGATGCCGTATCGCGGATGCGTCAGGCCCAGCGGGCGTATTTTCAGACCAAGGCGATTTCGGCCTTGCGGGAGGCCCAGGCGGCGGAACGGAAGGTGGATAAACTCCTCAAACCCACAGCGGCGGAGCAACCGCGGTTGTTGTGACGTGTGTGATGAAGGAGTCTTCGGCATGGCAGCATATGCGATTGAAGTCAGGAAAGGATACACGATCGTCACGGTCCGGGGAAGGAAGGACGACTTCATCCTGGGGATGCGGACTGGGATGGCCACACAACGGGAGGCCATCAGGATCTGGGCCAATTGGGCCTATGGCTTGGTCGAGGACGGCGAGATCCCGCTCTATATCGCGGAGTCGCTGCTCGACACCTTAGAGCGGCGGGCGGAGGCGGCGTTGCCGTCGCCCGTGAAATGGCTGCGAAGATTTCTTGGAGTGTGAGGAAGATTCCGGCGCGCCCTACCCGGAACGTCCGGCTTACGGGAACCCGGTTGAGGACCAGCGACCAAGGATAGGGATAATGGCATGGCTGGCGATTGGATTCCGATGTCGGTCGACCTGTTGCACAGGCGTGAAGTGGCAATTATCGCCGCGCGTACGAAATGGTCACGCTATGAGGTTGTGGGTCGTCTGCTCGAGTTTTGGGTTTGGGTGGCGGCCGAGTCGGCGGACGGCAGGATCGACGGTCTGAGCGTGGATGATCTGGCCAGCATCCATTGCTTTGATCGCCGTTTTCTGGACGCTCTGTTAGGCGTCGGCTGGTTGATCCAGGACGAGACCGGGTTGGTGATCCCCAATTTCGAGCGGTGGCTATCTCGCAGCGCGAAGCGGCGGTTGCAGGAGCGAGAAAGGCAATCGCGGCTCAGACACGGGCGACACGGACCATGCCACGCTCACGTCACGGTTCTGTCACGCGATTGTTGCGAATCTGTCACGCATCTGTCACGCTCGCAGCGTGACAAAAGCGTGACCACAGAAGAGGAAAGAAGAGAAGAGAAAAATAATAACCCCCCCTTAAATAAATCCCCCCCGCAAAAATGCGGGGGGGAAACCCTCGACTGGTCGCGGGTGGTGTTTCCGGATGGGTGCGACACGCCGGCTGTTCGTGATGCCATCTTGGAATGGCTCGCATACCGACGGAAGATCGGCAAGCGCTACCGCGATCCGGAAAAGCAGATTTCGCTGCTGTTGAGGGAGCACGGGGCGGCGATCGTCGAGGCCGTCCGCCACTCGATCGCCCAGGGGTATCAGGGCTGCTTTTTACCGCAGAAAGGAGGTCATGATGCACGAGAACGGACGAACTGGGCCGCCGGACCGGGGCAACGGCACCCGGACGATGCCACCATCGCCAGCCGCGGCTGGTGACGGGGAACCGGTGCGGTTGATGGATGTGGTTCGTGAGGTCGTCGAGCATTTGCCGCCGCCAGATCGGATGCCCTCCTGGGAACCTCCCCGGGCGCCGGGCCCGCTGGAGCGGTTTCTGGCCCAATTGGGGCCTCGGCATCGGGATGCGACGTTGGAGAACTTTGATCCCCCCAATGATTGGGCGATGCTAGCCTTGAAGGCGATCCGGGAATATGCCGCGAATCTCCGGGAGCGGATCGACCAGGGGCAAGGGGTCGTGCTTTACGGCCCGGCCGGGACCGGCAAGGACCATCTCCTCATCGCCCTGGGCAAACTGGCGGCGGCATCAGGTTTGGGGGTCAAGCGGGTCTGCGGCCCGGAATTATTTCGGCTGATGCGGGATGCGATGGCGGCGGGGGAAGAGTCGGCCAAGATCGATTCGCTCAAGTATTGGCCGGTCTTGATCCTTTCCGATCCGTTGCCGCCGATTGGGGTCCTGACTCCCTATCAGGCGTCAATCCTGTACGAGCTGGTCGATTGGCGTTGGAGTCGAGGCCTGGTGACATGGGCTTCGCTCAACGTGGCCAGTTCGCAGGAGGCTGACGAACGGCTGGGGGCGGCGATTGTGGATCGGCTGCAGGACGGGGCTTTGGTGATCGCCTGTCGCTGGTCAAGTCATCGCAAGGCAAACAGGGTGATCAAGATTGATGCGCGATAAGAAAGACCAATGGGTAGGAATACGATGATTAAGCAGTTATTCCTACCGATCGACGATTTGATTTGCATTCGCGACGGGACGCCGGAGGCGCGGGAACTTTACAACCGGCATTATTCGGCCCGCCGCTATCGCGATGGACGAAAGCCGCTTAAGCTCATGGGGCCTGGGCAGTATTTGCTATTGACTGATCCATCGTGGACCTGCCTGATTGGTTTTCGCCGGTCTGGGCGTGCCATTGCCGGCTGCCGCGGGATCTATCTTGCGGTCTTTCGGAATGAATCATCTCGCAAAGCATCGCAGATTCTGCGTCAGGCATGCCAGATGGCCTTTGCGCGATGGCTGCACGAATCAGATATTTTCACATTCGTCAATCCGCGCAAGATAAAATCGGCAGTACCAGGCTATTGTTTTCTTCGGGCAGGCTTCCGAAAAACGGGGACGATGAAGAACGGATTATTGATTCTAACTCTACGTCGTAAGGGTTGATGATGACGACGACCACCACCACGCTGATGCCATGCTTGGTATCCGATTGGAATGTTCTGCACCCTTGTGTGCGGCGGGCCTTGCGGCTGATCCTCAATCTCCCCGAGGCCTCGGGCCGGGATCCCGGTTCGGCGTTGTCCGATCTCTGTTTCTGTCAGCGGGAGGACGTGTCTCAAGCCGACGAGGCCTTGCGATTTGCGGATGAGCGGTGCGGCGCCCGCATCCCCCTGGTCGTGATTCCCGGTCCGCCGGCCATGGTCCTCTGCCAGATCCGGGATTTGGGGGCGGTGGCCACCTGGTATTTCCGGGCCTTGGAGGTTCTTCACGGCGGCGATTGTCCCGGTTTTGGGAAAGGGGGGGCGTAAAATCGAGACATGGCAGTCTCACAGGCCTATCGGGATTGGGTCTGGAAGCTCCGTGAGACCGGGGCCTCAATCCGGCAAATCGCCGCGATCACCGGTCTGTCGCGGAGTGCGGTGACACGCATCCTCGAGAGTGGCCGTGAGGTCCTGCCGGGATCGGGCCCGATTGGCCGATGTCCTCGGTGTCGCCGGCTGGTGAGGCTGCCTTGTCTGGCCTGTTATTTGGAGACGGCGCCGCCGCACAAGAGGCGGGCCTGGAAGACACGATTTAGCAAAATGGAGAAACAGGCAATGGACCTTGTCAAAGAATTGGTGGAACTCAAGAAAGCGATCCAGGACGCCCGCGAAGACGGGCGGATCACACCCTTGGAGGCGGTGCGGATCGCCAAGGAGGCGGCCGATGTCCTCCAGATCGTGGGGGTCTTGATCTTCGGGGTGGCCGACGCCAAGGCCAAAGAGATCGAAGCCGCATGAGGTGAATCATGATCCGTTTGCTCATTGCCTGGGGGCTGGCGGTCGGTCTGACCGGTTCCGCCTCAGCCGGGGAGCTCGGATTTGAGCTGTCCGGGGGTGATCATCTTGCGGTGCGGGTGGCCGGCGCCGAGAAACAAACCTGGAAAGTCTTTGATCGCTCCGGTCAGCCGGAAATCATCGTGGCGGCCTTGATCGGGGAGCGACTGATTGTGGAGGAGTTTTCCTGGCCGTTTGGACCTGGTCCGAAGCCGGAGCCTGAGCCGCAGCCGATCCCCGGGCCGAAGGTCGTCCTCTGGATTGAGGAATCCGCGGACCGTTCTCCGGGGCAGGCGGCGGCGATTGTCAACAAGGAGATTCGGCAGGCGATCCAAGTGGCCGGCTGGCAACTCCGGATCGTGGATGACGATGTGGTGGACGAAACAGGAGAGTCCCCCGGGGATTTGGCGGCCTACATCACCGCAGCCCGGGCCGCCGGTCTGCCACGGGTCTTTATTCTCCAGGACGGGAAGGAGCTTTATGCCGGAGCCGCCCCTCCTGACGCCTCGTCGTTTGCTGCCCTTCTCAGTCGCTTCGGGTTGGTGGTGGGTCCGACTAAGGAGGCGGGCCCACCGTCACCCGGGATCCAGCCGCAGCCCAACCGGGAACAGTCCTGTCCGACCGGGCAGTGTCCCCCGACACCTCAACCGACGACCCGCCGCTGGAGGATCTTTCGATGAGTGTGCTGACCGTCACGATTGAGGGACGCGAGTATCATCTCGGCTGTCATCCGCGGCTGCTCCACCCGGGGGCGGTTTACCCGATCCTCGGGTCTGATCCCGCCCGGCCCGAAATCCGCCTCATTCCACGGGACGAGTGGGCTGAGATCGATTTGTCCCACCTCGTTCCGGAGGTCCTCGATCAGGATGGGACGAACGCCTGCAACGCCTTTGCCGCCGTCCAGACGCTCCACGTCTTGCGGTTCGAGGCGGGGTTGCCGCACGTCCCGTTGAGTCCGGGCAACCTCTACGGTCGGATCAACGGCGGCGTGGACGGCGGGAGTGTCCTCTCCGATGCGATCCAGGCCCTAGAGAAAGAGGGAGTCTGCACCGCGGCCACGGTGCCGGAGCTCCAGTGGCGGCAGCGGTCTTGGCCCGCCACCTGGAAGGAGGAGGCCAAAAAGTTCCGGATTCTGGAGGCCTTCGACTGCCCGAGTTTCGATCATTTGGCGTCGGCGATTTTGCTGGGGTTCCCCGTGAATCTGGGCATCCTGGTGGGCTGGAAGTTTAAGGTCCAGGCCGACGGTTGGTTGGCCGACTATCGCGGCGGGGGTGGGGGCCATGCTATGTGCGGTGTGGGACTCCTCTATCACCGCACCCGGCAAACATGGGGCGTCAAGGTCGTCAACAGTTGGGGCAAGGACTGGGGCCAGGGGGGCTTCGCGGTGGTCCCGGAGAGTTATTTCGGGTCCAGTCCCTTCGTGGACGGCTGGGCCGTCCGCGGGGTGGTCGATCCGCAAGGGGATTGGTGAGATGGAGGCCATCTTGGAACAAGTGCAACGCGACATCCAGGGATTGCAAAAGGAACTGCTTCAGCAACGGGAGCAGTTTCACGAGCAATTGGCTGATATTCAAGCCGGGATCGCTGAGATCCGAATCATCTATGCCGATCACCAGCGGCGGCTGGACCGGGCGGAGAAGACCCTCTTCGGTAACGGATCGACGGGGCTCTGCACCAAGGTCTCGGCCATTCTTTACCTCAGTTCGGCGATTGCCGGATTTCTGGTCCTTCTGGTGGCCCAGACGCTTTCAGCCTGGTTGTCGAGTTGACGATGGCCAAAAAGGGAACGTCTCCTCCGAAACGAAAATCATCGTCACGGGCCACGGAACAACCCGAAAATTCCGCGATTCTCACTCCGAAACAGGCCGCGTTCCTGAAGGCCTATCGGGATTGTGGCGTCCTCAGCGAGGCCGCCCGAGTGGCGAACGTCAACCGAACAAGTCATTACGAGTGGCTTCAGACGTCTCCGGCTTATGTCCAGGCTTTTGCCCAGGTCCAGGAACGGTTGACGGACCTACTCCTCGACGAGGCGTTCCGGCGGGCCTTGGCTGGGAGTGACCGGCTCTTGGAGTTTCTTCTCAAGGGACTTAAACCGGAGGTCTTCAATCGGCAGCGGGTCGAAATTCAGGCGGCCGGCGGAATGGGCATGATGGCGGTCTGGCAGATGTCCGATGATGAACTCGACGAAGAAATCCGCCGCTACCGGAAAATCTGCGATTGACAAACAGCGGCTGGCCCTTCTGTTGCGGGAAAAGGCCCTGCGAGAGGCCCGCCGTGATCTGTTAGCCTTCACGCTCTTCACTAAGCCCGATTACGAGGTCAATTGGCACCATCGCCTGCTGGCCAGCAAACTCCAGGAGTTGGTGACAGGCAACTTACGGCGACTGATCGTCTGTATGCCGCCTCAGCACGGCAAGAGCGAATTAGTGTGTCGGCGGTTTCCGGCCTGGGTCTTGGGAAAAAATCGGCAGACGCGGATCATCGCCTGCACGCACACGGCGACGTTGGCCGAGGCCCACAGTCGGGACATCCAGCGGATCATCGAATCGGCCGATTATCGGGCGGTCTTTCCGGATGTCATCCTACCGGCGGCGGAGCGGCGGTTGGCGGGCCGCTTCAAGCGGACCGACGATTATTGGGAGCTCCCCCAGGGCGGCTATTTCCGGGCGGCCGGTGTGGGCGGTGCCATCACCGGCCTTCGCTTTGATTTGGGAATCATCGATGATCCCATCAAGAACCGCGAAGAGGCGGAAAGCCCGATCTATCGGCAGAAGATTTGGGAGTGGTACACGTCGGATTTTTTCACGCGGAGGTCGCGGGAGGCGGCGATCGTCCTCTGCATGACCCGCTGGCACAAGGACGATTTGGTCGGGCGCTTGTTGCGACAAGAGGACGCCGATCAGTGGGACGTGATTGAGCTTCCAGCCTTGGCCAGGGAGGATCGGCGGCACCCGGAGGATCCACGAACCGCCGGGGAGGCCCTTTGGCCGGCCTTTTTGGATGCCGAGGCCCTGGAGCGGACGAGGCGGCAGGACCTGCGGGCCTTTGCCGCCCTCTACCAACAGGACCCGGCGGAGGCGGCCGGGACGGAGTGGCCGCCGGCCTACTTTGGCGATTGGCTGTGGATCGAAGAAGACCGCTGGCCGCCGCCGGCCGATTGGTGGTTGGTGGCGATCGATCCGTCGCGGGGACGGGCCGATCTGCCAGGCGACGATACGGCGATCGTGGCGGTGGGCGTGGCGCAGGACCGGGGGCTGCTGTTTGTCGATGCCGACATCCAGCCGAGAACTCCGGAGGATACGATCCGCCGGGCCTTGCAGCTCTACGAGGTCTATCGACCGCGGTGGATGGTCGTGGAATCCAACCAGTACCACGGCTTTCTCGAGCGGCAACTGGAGCGGGAAAGCCTCTCTCGGCTGGGATTGCGAATTCCCGTCTGGCCGATCCATAACACGGAGAATAAGCTCATGCGAATTCGGCGGATCGGACCCTATCTGGCCAATCGTGAGCTTCGCTTCCGCCGCAATCCCGGTTGCCGCCTCCTTGTCGAAGAGCTGGAAGACTTTCCCCTGGCCGAGCATGACGACGGCCCGGATGCCCTGGAGATGGCCCTGCGGCTGATCTTGCAGTCGGTGGTCGCTCCACCTTCGGCCCTGGAGCGGGAAACGTTCCGTCCCGGAAGCGTCCCTGAGCTGTGATAGGATCGGGGGAAAGGAGACCTGAAATGGCCTTTGACGCCGGAAAACTCTTTCGTCGGGCGGACGTCGCCTTGCAGCGGGAACTTGAAGAGAGTTTCCGCCGCTCGCCGCTGGGGTTTTTCCTCCAGACGGTGCGGACCCGACCGGTGGCCGATCCGTGGCGGTTGATGGAACAGTTGGCCCGGGGGGCCGGTCTGCGGGAGCTGCGGGGGACGAGTGTCTGGGAGATCGCCGGGGCCATCGAGCGGTATGCCGGCCGCTCGGAGTGGACGCTCGTCAAACAGTTCCTGCGATCGATGGGGCCGGTGGGGACGCTCCTGGAGTCGCTTTTCACCCCCTTGGGCAAAGTTCCCTTCGAGGCCGCGGGATTTCGCCTCTCGGCCCTGGACGCGATGAATTTCCTGCGGGCCTTCGGTTTTGAGGTCCTCCCGCCCAAGGAGATGAAACTCCCGCAGGAGGAACGGGAGCGGGCGATCTGGGCGGCCTACTATTTCTTGCGGGAGCATGCCGATCTGCTCTTACGGCAACCGGAATTTGGGCTGGGCCCCTCCGTGGCAAAGAGTGCCCAGATCGAGGAGCGGGTCGAGGAGCGGCGGGAGGTCAAGCTGCCCGATGCGGGGACGGTCATGGTCCCGATGCGGTTCGGGCCGCCGCGGGAATTTCCCGTCGATCACCCGATCGTGACCGGGGAGATGGTCGAGGTCGCCTCAAGCAACGTCCATTCCATCGGCTACGACCTGGATCAGCACATCCTCTATGTGCGGTTCTGGGTGGAGACGGTCCGTCAGGGGCAGATCGTCCGTTTTCCGGGGAGTGTTTACGGTTATCGGGACGTCTGGCCGGAGGAGTTTTTGGCGTTCCTCCAGGCCCCTTCCAAGGGGAATTGGGTCTGGGACAATCTCCGCGAACGGGGCACCGTGTCTGGGCACAAGAAGCACTACTTCCTGGCCGGCATCACGGGCGGGTATGTGCCGCGGCAGGCGGCCTTGACCACGATCCGTGGGCCGAAGACCGGCAAGAAATACATCGCCGAGGTTTTTCGGCCTCGAACTGTGTTTCATGAAGGCCAGTGGATCACCTCGAAATTGCCCTTCGAGGTCGTCCAGGTCTTCAAGGTCGTGAAGCCGGCCCGGCCGGGGTTGCGACCGCTCTTGGGGCTTGATTAATCCCTCTGTCCCGGTTTTGCCAGAGGTGGCGATTATATTCGGGTTATGGTGAGTTTTCTGGAGATTGCCCAACCGAAGAGTTTTCCCGAGGAGGAGTTTCTCAACGTCCGCGACGTGCCGGTGTTTGTGGCCCATCAGGCCACCCTTTCCGACGGGCGGACGGTGACCTTCGGACCGGAGGATCTGGCGGCGATCGTGGCCAACTGCAACCGGCGGATCGAGGAAACCGGCGATTATGCCGTGATCACGCTCGGGCACACGCCGCCTCCGGGAGACGACCGGCCGCCGCCGGAGGTCGTGGGATTTGCCGGACCGTTCCGTTTGGGCGAATTTGCTGGCAAACCGGCGATTTTGGCCGACTTCCACATCTTCAAGGAATACCAGGACATCCTCAAGAAATATCCCCGGCGGAGCCCGGAGTTCCGCCTCGTGGAGGACCTGCGGCAGACGCACCTCGATCCGATCGCCCTCTTGGGGGCGGAACCGCCGCGGCTCGATATGGGCCTGACCCTGCTTTATCAGGAGCGGGATGGCTCGACCCTGGTGGAGCGCTACGCCGCGGTCCTGCCGGCCGCGAGCAACACATACGTCCCTTCGACCACGCACAAGAAGGAGAGATACACGATGGCCAACGAAGAACTCGTTCAGGAAATCATTCAGGCCCTCGAGCAACTGGACTGGGTCCAGTGGAGCAAGCGGAAGATGGCCGAGGAGCAGGCCGCCTCGAATCAGGCGGGTCAAGAGCCGACCGAAAAACTCCAGCAGCAACCTTCGGACAAGATTGATCCGGAGAAGGCCAAACAGATTTTGGAGGACGGAGAAGTGCACGGCAAACCTCTCACCGAAGACCAGCGGAAGATGTTCGCCGCGGCGGCCTCGCGGGAAAAGGACCAGGATCAGGCCCTACGGGAGCGCTATCACCTCCTTGAGCAGCACCTGGAGCGGCAGCGGACGGAATTGGAGCGGCTGAAGCAGGATGTGAAGGCCGAGCGGGCGGCCCGCGTCAACGCCGAACGCTACTCGCAACTGGTGCAACTGCGTCAGATCTACGCCTTCGATCTGGACAAGGAAGTGGAACGCTGCCGCTACTCGAAGATGGGGGATGAGCAGTTCCAGGACCACCTCCAGATCATCCGTGAAAACTACCGCCGGATCCCGGTCGGGGAGCGGTTGCCGGCGTTGGGAGCGGCGGTCGAGCTGGATGAGGCCCGCGAGAAATACAGTGAGGACATCCGGCAGCGGGCCGTGGCGATCGCCAAGCGGAAGAAGGAACAGGGTGAGAACGTGAGTTTCGAGGAGATTCTGGAGGCCGTTCGTAGCGGCAAGATGTGATTGAAGGAGACAAAAAATGGCCATTCTCAGTTTCAAGGCGAGTGCCAATATCAGCCCGTCGCGGTTCGTGACGCTCTCCGGGGCCAAGACCGTGGCCCAGGCCGGGGACAACGGCGAGATCATCGGCGTGGCCCAGGAGGGTTCCAATAAGGCCCCCTTGCAAGACATGGTCAGCACGGTTTACGCCGCGGAGACGGGCCAGTCGCTGGAGGTCTACAGCGCTGGGGAGGTCTGCCTGGTGGAGGCCGGCGGGACAATCACGGCCGGGAATCTCCTCAAGAGCGATTCCCAGGGCCGGGCCGTGGCCATCGCCACGAGCGGAACCACGATCCAGAACTACGGGGCGGTGGCCTTAGAAGGTGGAGCGACCGGAGAAAAGATCCTCTGCTTGGTGGTTCCGCTGAACAAGGTCCGACCGGCCCTGTCCTGATTCGAGCAACCATAAACCGAAGGAGGATATCCCATGCCGCAAGTCATGCCTGCCAGTTCGAACACGTTTGTCCCAGTGGCCCTGGCCAAGGACAAACTCGTCGTCGATTTCGCCCGCGACCCGAAAAAATTCAAGGTCGCCCAGTACACCCAGGTCATTCCCGTGGAAAGGGATACCGGTTACTACCTCTACCTCAATCCGGATGAGGCCGGCCGCATTCTGAACACGGATGCCCGGGATTTCGTCTGGTACGATGCGGCCGATGCCCCGCGGCGGTACGACGGGAGCCAGGAGTTTGAATTCCGGCCCTACCGCACGACCCGCTACTATTTCGGGTTCACGCTGGGTTGGAAGGCGGTCCAGCAGGCCTCCTGGGAGATCGTGGCCCGGCATGCCGCGGCCAAGGCCCAGCAGGCGATGACGCTCCGCACGCAATTGGCGGCCAATGTCCTCCTCGATAGCACGCGGTATGACAGCAGCCACGTGATCAACGCCACCTCGGGCTACGGGGCCTGGAGCTCGAGTACGCAGACCAACATGTACATCTACAAGACCCTGATGGGGGCGGCGGAAAAGATCCTCGATGATACGCTGGGGATGGTGACGAAAGACGACCTTGTCCTCGTCATCGGAACGGGTCTGGCCCGCAAGATCGCGGCCGCTCCGGAACTCACGGAACTGGTCAAATACCAGGCCGGGTTCGACTATCTCCGCGGGATGACGCAACAGACGAACGTCTCTTACGGTGTCCCGGAGAGCCTCTACGGCTTTAAGGTCGTGGTGGACGAGACCCGCAAGGTGACGACCAAGAAGGGGGCCTCGACCCGCACAGTGTCGCCGATCTGGCCAGACAACCAGGCTGTGCTTTTGGCTCGACCGGGTGGGATGGAAGGGGCCGCCAACGTGATCAATTTTGCGGCCTGCTGCCTCTTCATGTTCGAGGAGATGACGGTCGAGCAGAAGGACGATCCGGACAACCGGCGGACGATCGGCCGTGTCGTCGAGGATTACGACGTGCAGCTGGTGGCCCCCGCGGCGGCCGTCCTGATCACCAACATCACCTGAGGGAGGGCCGCCGATGCTGGCCACGGTCCAGGATTTAATTGACCGTTACGACCGCGCCCTCCTGGCCGATCTGGCCCGCGATGACGGCACCGCGGAAACCAATCTGGCCACCAATCCGCGGATTGCGGCCGCCCTCCAGGGGGCCAGCGGTGAGGTCCGCAGTGCCATTTTGCAGGGAAAACGCTATTCCCTCGAAGAATTGCAATCGCTCGGGGAAGACGATCAGGCCTATTTGAAGGACCTCGTTTGCGGATTGGCACTCTTGCGGCTGGCGGCCGCCAGGGTGACGACGATTGGCGAAGAGAGCTGGCGGGCCCTCCGCGACGATGTCCGCGAAAAACTCAAGGAACTGGCCAGCGGCGAGCGGATCTTCGCCACGGCGGCGGCCCAGGAAGCGGGATTACCCAAGGCCGATGGGCCCCTCCTCGTGGAGATGCAGCGACTCAATCTCCTGGTCGATCGCTGCGAAGGCTATTATCCCCATCGCGGCGAACGCTGGCCGCGACTGTGAGAGAGAAGAGGAGACATCACCATGGCGGTGAGTATTCAAGTATCCGGGGCGGTCCTGGTCAAGGTCGGGCCGCAGGGCTGTGCGGACAATAATTTAGCGGCCCTCGGCTACACGGCCAATGGCGTGCGGATCCAGGAAGAGGACTTTTTTGAAGAGGTCCACAGCGATGAGCGGGGTGGTGAGGCCGGCCCGCCGGTCGAACTTGTTTACCATGGCAAGCGGGTCCGCGTCACGCTGGAACTGGTCAAATGGGACGCCGCGGTGGCCGATCAGTTGGCCGCCCGGCTGGGTGTCACGACCCCTGAACCCGGCAAACAATACGACGCCGGGATCGTTATGATCGGCGGGACGAAGGCCTTCCGTCTGGTCCTCAAAGCGGCGGTGGGGAGCTGGGACCTGCCCGTGGCGATTGTCCGCGGCCAATTCGAGATCAATAAGGGCTCCCGGGCCAGCCGGCTACTTATGGCGTTTGAATGTTATCCTGACGCGAATGGGTACATCTACAAACCCTATAATGGACCATGATCTCGCATGCCTGGGGATACGCTCTATCTGGTCGATACGCAGGGGGTCCATGAACTCCCGGGGATGCCCCCGGGGATGGGGCAGCCTTTGGTCCCGCATGGGGCCGGTTTCATCAGTCTCTTCGGCGGCGGGGCGGCCCGCGTCTATTGGCCCTCCGATCAGGCCCTCCGTCGGGCCCGCCAGCATGCCGTCTTGATGCGGGCGGACGCCTCGATCATGGAGTGCGTCGAGCTCCGCCAGCGGGCCGTCGCCCTCCTCGATTGGCGGATCGAGTGCCAGCGGGATCAAGACCCGGAGTACACCCAGGCCCGCGACCTGCTGGAAACGATCTGTCGGCGGATCCCCCGCTTCATGCAGTACCGGGAAAATCTCCTCCACGCCATCTGGTTTGGCCGCTATGCCGTGGCCAATCGCTATGCCTGGGACTGGATCGATGGGAAAAAGCTCGTCGTGGTCAATTCGTGGATGCCCATCCACGGCGACAAATTGGTCTGGAAGATCGATGCCGACGCCTCGTCGGTCCTCGATGGGATCGGCCTGCGGGTGGGCGGTGGAACGGGACTGAGTGCCCCCCTCAACCGCTGGCGGGAGGAGCATCGCCGCTTTATTGAAAGTACCGATTATGGGTGGGCGTATTTTCCGCCGCCGGGAACGAAAGAGCTCCTCGTTGTCCATCGCCATTACATCGAGGACGGAGAGTATGAAGAGCCCCGCAATGCCGCCAAGATCTTCGGCGTCGGGATCCGCGACCGGATTTACTGGACCTGGTACCAGCGGCAGGAGGCCCTGGCCTGGCTAATGGAATTCCTGGAGCGGTCGGCCTTCGGGATCGAGCTCTGGTACTATCCGTCCGGCAACCCGCAGGGCCGGGAGGAGATGAAACAGGCCGCCACCGAGCGGGTCGGCCCGGGGAAAAACATCCTCTTGATTCCGCGTCCGCCGGGGGTGGAAGGGGCGGCCTTCGGTGTGGAGCGGATCGAACCCTCGATGGCCGGGGCCCAGGTCCTCAAAGAAATCTTGACGGACTTCTTCGGGCACCAAATCAAGCGGTATATCTTGGGGCAAACTTTGACCACCGAGGCCCATGCCACCGGGCTGGGCTCGAATTTGGCCTCGATCCACCTGGACACCTTCCTCCAGATCGTCGGCTACGACGCGATCAATCTCCAGGAGACACTCAGCGAACAGCTCGTGCGGCGGCTGGTGGTCTGGAACTGGCCGCATCTCGACCCGACCGCCTTCCGCCTGGTGATCGAACTGGAAAAGGATGACACGAGGGAACGCCTGGAGGGCCTCCGCGTGGCCTTCGATATGGGCCTCAAGATCAAGGCGGCGGAGCTGCGGGATCTCTTGAACCTCTCGCCGCCGTCCGATGAGGAGGAATTCCTCCAGAATCCGGCCTATCGGCAGTCGCCCCTCCCCGGCCAGGAGATGGGCGGGCCAACCGGGCCGCCTCCTTCCTTCGAGGCGGTACCGAATGAGACCTAGGAGAAATCATTTTTTCCCTCCAATACCGGTTTCAAACCTCCACGCCTCCACACCTTGTCGCAAGTGCTTATTCTATATACACTTGCGGCGTGGAGGTTTCATACAACCAGGACCTATCACCGAAACAAACCTCCACGCCCTAAATCTTCTTCACATTTACACTTACGTCAACTTGTGGAGGTGTGGAGGTTTGATTCGGGAGGTAGGGAGATTTTTTTGTTTCCGTGTTATCAACCGGCCCACTTTGTCCCCCATATTGGGGACAATACCGCTCCCATTTGTCCACCAAATCTTCGCGCACGTACATGTTATTGGTTCTCCCTTTTCGTGACCTGACGCCGAATTTGCGCAACATTCGCGATAGTTTCTGCGGTGTCAGTGGCCGACCGCCGCTGATGGTGGCCCAGGGAGCCTCTTCCATTAGCCTGCCCGAGGACGTGCGGGAACAGATCCGGGCCCGTCCCGGTCTGACCACCGTGCGGTCCGAACTCACCGGGGGGATTTATCAGAAGGTGGAAGGCCGTTGGGTGCGGGTGGATAGCGAACCGCCGGCCGGGGCCAAGGCCCTCCAGCGGGTGAGCGGGGCGGCCAGTCTGTTTTTGTCTCCCAGTGTGAAGGATATTCCGAAACAGACTCTGAGGGACCAAGCGGAGGCCGCCGAGCGTCGGTTCCGTTCACCACGACACTTGCGGTTGAAGGGGGTCTTGAAGCGGGCCCTGGCCGAGGCGGGCGTCGAGCGGGCCAGCCTGGGGGATGCCATGAAGCTTTGCGTCCGAAGTCCTTCAAGCTGGAACCGGGTCGCTTGCGGTTTATCGGGGCGGAACCGCAGGAGGGGATGACGGATCGGGAGTGGCGGAAACGGTCGGCGAAGATTTATCGGAAGCGGATTAACTTGGCACGCAGGCAGCTCCGAGGCAAGTAAGATGGTGAGCGAAAAGAAGCGTCCAAAATACGAAGAGGAGTTGTCGCCAGAAGTTATTGCCGTGCTTCGGGAGCTGGCTCCTGAGGATTTGGAGGAGTACGACCAGTTGGATGAAGAGGATCGGGAATTCCTGCGCACGGAGCCAGCGGATGTTGTGCGTTCGGTGTATGAGATAGCCATTCGTGGGCATGAGCGGATGATGCGTGGGGAACCGGACGTTCCTGACTGGAGTCCCGACCCGGACAGTCCGATGATCACGCGGTTGTGGGAGATTGCCAAGGCGGCGGAGGCGGACGATCGGCCGATCGAGGAGATTCAACGGTTTGTCGAGGAGTACAACCGGAAAGCGGCTGAGGAGGGAAAACTCTTAACGGACGATGTCTGGGAAGGGATCACGGGAGCCTCGCTTTTCATCCCGCTGGGTGGGCTGGACGAGGTGGAAGAGGATGAGGAGGACGAGGCGTCTGGGGAGGGAGAACGTTGAACCCGGCGGCGGGTGACCGAGGGCGGTTTGATTGTGACTCATCCCCCGAAATGGGGCCGACAAAATTCGACAGGTAGGCAAGGGTGTCGATTTTCAACTGTTTTTGAAATCTAGTAGTAAGGTCTGTTCAAACCGAGGCTTGCACCGGATGATCGGCATTCGGTGGGAGTCGACGCGAAGAACACGTGCGAAACGCTACTCGAAGAACCTTCTTCCAAAAGGGGGGGATTGCCTGCTGAGTGCTCTCAAACGAGTGGGCAGCGTGTCTGACCATCTTCCAGCCGACTCGCCCGTCGTGTCCCAGAAGTTTTTTCCGCCGCCGCTATAATCGGCGGTATGGACCTCTACACAACGGCTGATGACAGCGGTCTTTTCAACTTGTTGGGCAAGCTTTTTGCCCTCTCCCGCAGCATCGACACGGCCCGCGGCGGGTCGGTGCAGACGAAGTTGACGGCCCTCCAGGAGGTTCTCGATCTCTGTCCGGAGGCTGATCCGGTCCTCTCGGCGGAGACGAGTTGGGAATCGGCGGGGGGGGGCTTGCAGAACCAGATCGCCACGGTGGCGCAAAAGCTCATCCGCCGCTACATCCTGGAACAGGGCCTGCCCTACCGCAGCCAGGCCGAGGCCCTCCAGCAGGTCCATTCGGACTTGGCGGCGGGTGGCTACTACTTCACCAGTTCCACCCAAGGGTCCACGATCACGCCGGCCTCTGGCAATCAAGGGGACGTCATCCTGGCGGTCGATCTGAAGAATGCCCGCGGTGAGGCGGCCTGGTGCTATCCTGAGAGCTGGCAGGTGGTGGCCGGCGAGCGGGGCCTGACGGTCATCGGACAACCGATCAAGGTCCGCACGGACCGAACCTGGCCGGGCGGCTCGGGAGTCTATTTGACCGTCCTGCCTCAATCGGTCGACCAGTCGCGTTTGCAGAATGCCGGTTTCGAATCTCTGGCCGCCACGGACCAACCCCAAGGCTGGACGATTCATACCGGAACGGCAGGCCAAACGATCCGAGTCACCAGCCCCGAAGTCCAGGAGCTAACGCTCTCCGGTGGCCCCACCGGCGGATATTTCATCCTCACTTGGACGGATCCTTCAGGTCGCACCTGGCAAACCGCCCAGATCGGTTACAATCCGACAGCGGCGGAGATCCGAACCGCCCTTCGCACAATCCCGGGGCTGGAGGCCGTGACAGTCAGCGGGACGAATCCCTGGGCGCTGACGTTTGAGGGAACCGCCGGCGACATCAGCCAACTGGGTGTGATTAACCGCTTGACGGGCGGGACGAGTCCCCAGGTGAGTGTCACCACGACGCAGCCTGGGGACGTAGTTTCCTATCGCGGGCGGAGCCTCAAGCTGGTGGGCAACGGGACGGAGCAAAGCCTCCTTTATCAGTCGATCGACCTCGCCCCAGCGCGGCCCTATTTCCTTTTTGCCCGGATGCGGAAATCGTCTTCGGCCACCGGCGAAATCCGCTTCGAGCTCCGCCGCTCCGTAAACGAATCGGCTTTGAGCGATTCGGCCGGGACGGTCAACCGCATCAGCGTGAACCTAACGAGTGTTTCCTCAAGCTCCCATACGGGTGTCAGCGGTGCGTTTCGCCTGCCGGTTGACTACAGTGGCCCAGTGACCTTCGTCATCCAGGCCTCGACGGCGATCAACGATGGTGAGGCGGTGGGGATTGACGAACTGGTGTTGGTGGACGGGACGCGGCTTTATAACGGCGGTCCCTGGTTGGCCGCGGCCTCCGGCTGGAAACCATTCTTCAACGATCGCTGGACGGTTGCGATCAGCAACAACCTGGCCGGGGTCTGGGAGACGACGCTGGCCCGCTTCCTCCGCTGGCCCGAGCTTGTCGACCGGCCGCTGCCGACAAGCGGCAGCACTCTCATTCCAGACAGTCTTTTGAGCTAGGAGGTCCATCATGCCGCTTTGGGGATCAGGACAGGAGCCGATCACGACGACCACCATCGCGCCCTGGGAGTCGTATGGGCCCGAACAAACCACGGCCCCGCCACCCAGCGACAAGGAGGTTGAAGGATGATCTGGCCGTTTCGTCGCCGCAGGCTCCTTTTTCGCTATTTCAATGGGGAAACATGGGTGGCGGCGGATCCATTGCCACTTTATCGCCGCTTGCGGGCGGAGGCCGACCGGCTGGTCGTCCTGGCGACGGCCTGGGACGAACAGCGGCATCCGGAGGCCGACGAGTTCGTGGCCTTACTGAGGGAGATTTTCCAACTGAAAGGCTTCGACCCGTCAACGGGAAAGGGTCTCAGCGAGGCCGAGGTCGTGAACGTCTTTGCGGAGTTCGACGGCTTTTTGCGGGAGGTCCGGGAACGTTTTTTTCCTGGATCGACCTCGTCGGCCTCTGGGGGTGGGAGGTCCTCCGCATCGGCGGACCGAGCCTGACCGATCCGGCCTGGCGGCTGGCCCTGGAGATGATGCGGGACCACCGCCTCTGGCAGCAGGCCTGGGCGGTCTATCGGGGAGCAGGGATGGCGCTTGGCGAGATTCCGCAAGCGGCCCTGCTGGCCCTCTTGGCCAACGAGGAGCAGGCCAAACTGGAGGCGGAACGACTGGCGGCCTATCGCCAGTTGGAAGAGGGATTGACACGAGGGATGGCCAGCGATGTTGGGTGAATTCGCGCAGATCGTCGATGAAATCGTCCGCGGGGCGGAGGCCCTCGAGAAGGCCCTCACCCAGGGGCGGGAACAGCTTGCGCAGATCGCCCAGCAGCTCCAGGCCCAATCCCAAATAGCGGCGATTCCGTCAGCAGGTCGGCCGGACCTTCGGAGAGGGCAGGCCGAGAGCACGATCGTCAATCTCGATCGCTTCCGCGAACTCAACGCCCGCCAGCTGAGCGAGGCCCTCCGTTCTGCCGTTGGGGCTAAACCGATAACATCTCAAAAAGAACAATTACAACAAGAGACAACCGCGGCTCTTTTGCCACCACGAACAGAAACGGCCGCTGCGGGCTCGCTAGTCCGCGAATTGATTGGGAAGGAAGCGAATCCCGGGCTGGTCGAACAGTTAACGAAACTCAATCCCTCGGCGGAAAAGATCGCCCGACATTTGGAGAAGGCGGAGCGGTCCGCCATTCAACCTGCTCCCATGTCCCGGTCGCCAATAGCCCGCCAACGGCTGCGACGCCTGAGAGGTCCGCAGCGTCGGGCAGCGGGTCTGGCCAGCAAGCTTCAAGATCTCCTCTGGACGCGGCGGGGGCGGGTCTGGCGGTGGAGACTGGAGCGGAGTCGTTCCCCCTTGCGGCAGTACGTGGGGCGGGCCCTGACGCAATTCGCCGAGCGGGGGAACGTCCGGCAATTGGCCACGACCTTGCAACGGGCCCCAACCGTAATGCGTTCGCCGCAAGCCATTCAGGCCGCCCGGGCGGCGGGGATTTCCCTCACGGCCTTGGCCCGCGGGGCGAATGTCGTGGGGGCCATCGGTCAGGCCGGCGGGGCCGTGGCGGGGGTGGCCTCGGCCCTGACCGGTCCCATCGGGGTCGTCTTGGCCTTCGGCACGGCCCTGGCGGCGGCCCTGGTCTCCCTGGTCCGCTGGGCCAGGGGGCTGGAGCAAACCGTCCTCACGATCCAGCAGACGGCCGAATCCTTCCGCTACGTCCATTCCGGGATGGCCGGATTGGCGGCCCAACTCCAGGCCGCCCGCCTCCAGGAGCAGCGGCGGGTGGCGGAAGGGACCTACCAATCGACGCGCCTGTATGCCGCGATGGCGGAACGTTACCGGCGGGAAGGGGAACAACTCCGCATCCTGGGGGCCAATCTCGGAAACCTCGCTGGCATGGCGAAACTGGTCGCAGGCGAGATGATCAAAGTGGCCACTGGGTTAAAACTCCTTGAGCAAGCCGCCGGACCGCTCAACCGCGGATTGGATGCCGTGCTGAAAACGATTGAGAAGCATGTCGGAATCAACCTCGAGGGTAAATCGCCGGCCGATTGGTGGTTCCATTATCTGGAACGGATGCGGGACGCCCGTGTGGCGATGGTTCCCCGCCGCAAGCCGGATGAACCCTTCAACAAACGTCCAAAAAAATGATCATTGTCACCTACAATAAGATCGTTTTGAAAAACGTCCTTACGAAGGCCTTCCGCCAGGAGGTGATCTACGACCCCACCCAAAGCGACCCCTGGTATTCGCGTTTCACGATGACCTTCGAAGGCGTCATCACTGACCTGGCCAGTTACAGCGGATACGAGGGGAAGAGCCCCAACGTCTTCTGCCAGACGCTCGTCCCGCACAGCAAACATGACATCTGGCTGGACGCCCGTCAGGCCCTCATGGACCCGCGGCATCCCTTGGTTGTCGAGCAACTCATTGAGCAGCCCAATGGGGCCGTGGGATCGGCCACCGTCTTTCGCTGTGTCCCTGCGATCGAGAATCCGGACGATCCGGATCGGGATCTAGCGCATGGCCCGCAGCCGCTCAGTCTAGAAATCATCGGGGCGATCGGGACGCGCGCGATGAAGGTCAGTTGGCAGGTCCAGTGCCAGAAGCTCGAACTTCCCAGCACGCCCGACCGCCCTTCCCACTTGGAACAGGGTCAGGGGGTCCTCGGCGTCGTCCTCGATAACCGCTGGGCGGTGGAAGAAGAACTCGATGAGAATTTCTTCTTGACGCGGACGATCCGCGGCAGTCTGAGGCTCTCCAAGCCGGTGGCCCAACTGGGCTACGATTACCGCTGGCTGATGGTCCCGGCCCTCGAGGCGGGCTTTAGGCGGCAGCGGCTCCGCTACGCCGTCAAAGAGGATGGGCTTTCCGCCGACTATGAAGTGGTGGACCGGCAGGTCCACACCGCGGCCCCTTGGCCGGCCACCAAGATGGAGGTCCGCAACAGTAAGCGGACCCAGATGGGGACGCAATTCGGTGGGCTTTGTCAAGTGCGGCTGTTGGGGCCGCCCCACGTCTCACGCCGGGTCCTCTTTGTGCGGGCGGTCCAGATCGTGGACGCCCTCACCGGATTTTTGAAGAAGCGGCAGGAACTGGCCAAGTACACTTGGCTTCCCATCAATTGCGAACTGAGTGAAAACATCGGTGAACTGAATGAGGTCCAGATCAACCTCGAGTATCAATACACACCGCCGGGGGACCAGGTCAAGGTCCAGAACTTTTTCGATGAGGTCTTCAACATCGGCCATGACCTGAAGGGCCTCGAGCCGTGGCCGATCCCCGCCGCCGGCGATCCACCCTTTGACCGTTATGATCCCAATCTCTCCTGGATGCCGGCCCCGTACGGCTATAACACCTGGGGCGACCAGCGTGATCCGGCGGCCGTGGCGATCTTCCAGTGCTACCTGCAGCGGCCCTATCATCCCTGGCATGCCACCGGCTGGTGGCCGGCCCCGGCCGGGGTCCCGGATGAGACGCTCCGGCCCGAGCAACCCGAGACGCTCGTCCAGCGGGTGGAGGAGGTCCCCGAGCCGGCCGGAGAGAACGAGAGCAAGTGGTCGGACGAGCACCGGCAGGCCCACTACACCTATGCCCGGATGAAGAGTGTCTACAGGATCCGCAAGGGGCGGGGCCACCTGGAACGATCGCGAGTGGCAGACGACGGAACAACGGCCGTTGTGGTCAAATTGGGGGCCGGAAAGGCCGAACGGCGGATCGTCTTCGACGCCGAGCGCTATGGCGAGATGCCGAAGATTCCCGCCCCGATCGACTACGAAGACCCCAACGGTGTCCGCGGCTTTCTCCTCGATTGGAATGTGGAGCTGCTCCCACCCGTGACGTCCCCGATGGGCGACGAACTCATTTATCGCATCCGGGCCTATTATCGCTATGCCCTGGATCGCCTGCCGCCGAGCGATGAGACTGCCGCGGCCTGGCCGGTCGGCCGCCTGCCCCACATCAAGGACGATGCGCCGGGTTGGACGCCGATCCAATCCTTGAGCCTGGAAAGCCACGGGGAGGTTAGGGCCTTATGAGTCGCGTCGATACCAAACCGCAAGACATTCTCAGTTGGATCCTCGGCCTGCTCCGCAACGGTCTGGGACTGGGGCCCGAGGCCTGCTTTCTGGCTTCCGACGATCTGGCCCCGGCCCGCATCCCGCCGCATCCGACCTTTTGCGTCCTCAGTCCGCTGGGAAGCCAGTTCATCATCGACGAACAAACCCCGGGCAACGTCTGCGAACGTTGGGGCTTCCGGGTGCGGCTTTTTCTGAGAATCAGCCGGGATCGGCCGGGACAGGATGAGGTCCGCCTGCTCGATGCCGATGACGGGATGTTCGCCTGGAAAGAGAAGGTGCTGCGGGCCCTGGTGGGACAGGACAACCCGGCCTGGAACCTCCGCGGCACGATCGCGGCCACAAGCGCCACGCCGCTCGTGTGGCTTCGCGGCAACCGGGGCGAGATCGAATATGCCAGCTTTGCCGTGGAGTTTTTGGTGGAATTCGATTGGAGCTTGGAGTGAGCCATGACCGACCATGCGGTACCCCTCCAAGCCAGCCTCCAGGTCCTCGGCCAATTCGCCGTGCCGATCGTGCACGGCCGCTCCGACCGCCGTCTGCGACGGTATTTCCGTCGCCACTGGCCGGCCGGGCACTGGCCCTACACCGCCCCGCCGGAAGGCCCGTTCTTGCCCTCGCGGCTCTTTCCCCAGGCCACGAAGCCGACGCCCCTCGGCGGTTGGTCGCAGTGGCGGTGGGCCCAGGCCCTCCCCCCGCAATGGGAGTTGAACATGATCTGGCTCCCCAGCGGGGCGACCCGCTTCGGCGTGGCCCTCGTCCTCGTGACGGGGAGCGATGCCCGGCGACTCTATCAGCATCTCGACGAGGACCTCTTCTTCTTTCTCCGCACCGACGATCGCGAGGGATATCGCAGCCTGCTCTGCCGGCCGATCGACATCCTGCCCGTCTCGGCCGTGGGTCGCCTTGACGAGGAGACGACGACAACGCTCCCAGGACATGAGGATCTGTACCTCTTGGTCCTCGTCGACCCGCGATATTTCTGGCAGTTTGTCCATATCCCCCTCCGCCAACCCGCCGGCTGGAAAGAGATCCTCATCGCCATCCAGCAGGCCCTCCACGCCGAGATCGCGTTCGTCGTGGACGACGATGGTTATGTCTTGTTCGACAATCTCCTCGAAAATCCAGAACTGGCGAAAGAGTTCGTCCCGGAACTGGCCGACGAGCTGGCCACGACGACCACCACCAGCCGCCAATGCCTGCCGAAAACGACGAGCACCAGCAGCTCCACGACGAGTAGTTCCACCTCGACCAGCTCGACCTCGTCCACGACCTCCACATCGACAACGACCACGCTCCCGCCGATCTATCCCGATCCGGAGGCCTGGGAGACACCCGGCCAACCGGCGACCGTCCTCCTCGATGCCGTCGCGGCCAGCCTCGGCTACACCGTGGCCGGCTTCATCGACCAGTCCCTTGACTCCGCCAAGTTCACGATCTATCTCACCAAAGTTCCCCTCTTCGATGAGGAAAACAAGAAAGATCGGGCCGGCTACACGGTCCTTTCGGGACGGGCTAATCTCCAGGCCGAACATTTGCCCAAACTAAAGCGGCTCTATCTCACTTATCCCACCTGCCGCAAGGGCCAGCTCCAGAACTGGCAGATCCGCGATTTCCGAGAGACCGACGAGGAGGAACCGACCGTCGGCGAGCGGTGGTACCGAGACTCCGCCTGTAATCTGACCGAGGCCTGCGCCCGGGCGATCGCCCAGCGGATCACAAGCCTCCGTGCCCGGGCACGGCCATCCGTGGGACCGGCGGTGGTCGTTCCCGATCGTGGAAACTGGGGCTTCTTCTCGGACATCGACTGGATCGAAACCGATCTCGAACGGGGCCTGGTGACGATCGCCCCCTTCCACCGCTGGGTGGAACCGACCGAATACCAGCTCACCTGTCGGGATGTCTTGGCCACCACGTCCACGAGCAGCACCCGGCCGCCCTCGGGTGGGATCGGTGATCCCTGGCCTAAGGACCCGCAATGTGACCCCTGCACCTGCCGCTGGAAGTGCGATCACGGCCAGCTCAGTCTGCTGGAAGACACCTGCCCCGAAGGTTGCCAGTGCCTCGAGGCCCCCTCCCGTTGCCGGGACGAGGACGACTGGGAAATCACCGTCCCCTGCGTCACGACCACGACCGCCCCCTGTTCCGGAAGCTGCCTCTGGGAGTGGGACGAAGAGAATCTGGCCTGGACGCTCTCCGAGAGTGATTGCAGCGACGGTTGCCTCTGCGCTGATCCGGGATTTTGCGGGGGCGGGGATTGCCAGTACGCCAGAACGTACTGCATCCCGCAGGATGAGCCGACCAGCCCACCGCAGTGCGGGAGCACGACGACCGGCGATCCGACGACGACCAGTTCCTGGGTCAATCTCTGGCCGCCCGGTCATCCGTGTAACCCCAACCCGGATGGCTCAATTACGAGTTCGACGAGCACCACCCCGGCCTGTTGCTGTCCCGATGAGGCAGACGAAAGAGGCTGCATCGGTTGCGGTTGGAAGGCGGTCCTCGGCTGGGGCGGGGCCTTGACCTGGGTCCTCTACCAGCACGACTGCTGTCCGCAGTGCATGTGCCCCTATCCGGATCGGCCGCCGGAGGATCAGTGCGATCGGGCCCACACCGCCTGTACGGGAACTACAACGACCCAGGTCGGCTGCATCCCCTGTAGCGGTGGCTGCCAGTGGATCTGGAGTGTCGATCTGCAAAAGTGGCTGCTCGTCTCCTACGATTGCTCCCGCCTCTGGAACTGCCCCTGCCCTGATGGATCGGCCTGCATCGCCTGCGGTTGCGACCGGCCGAGCGAACTCCCCGCCGATCCAACCTGCGACGACCGGGCCTTCACCCCCTGCCGCTGCACCTGCGTCAGTACGACCACGACCTGGCCCTACGACTGCCCGCCGCCCGTCCCGCCGCCGGTCCGACCGCCGACCTCAACGACACCCGGCTGCGGCTCCCCCTGCATCGTCAGTTGGGACGGCTCGGCCTGGGGCGGGGGGAATTGCCCGCCGGAATGCCCCTGCGCCCCGCCGCCTGTCGATGGCGAACTGGTCGGCGAGTGCCGGGAGAGTCTTTGCCGGGGGACCTCGTCAACCACCAGTACATCGACGTCGACCTCCACGTCGACCTCCACGACGACAACGAGTTCGACGACAACCACGACCGCCTGCCCGGGCTTCTGTCTCTATGCGGCCACCGAATCGGGATTGCAACTGGTCCAAAACAGTTGCCAATCTGGCTGCCTCTGTGCCCCGGCTCCCTGCCGCCAGGTCCTCCCCGGTCAGACCATTTCCGTGGGTTGCCTGACCTCCGAACAGGCCGCTACGACCACAACCTGCGCGTGCTTCGGGTATTGCGAGATTTGGGCCTCTGGATGGCCGTACGGCTACGGGGTGCAAAATCACTGTGCCCCCGGTTGCCAATGTGCCCCGCCGCCCTGCGACTGGGGTTGGGGTGGCAACCCATTTCCAGCGGACATGAGTCTGATCGTGGATTGCATCCCCGCCAACCAAACGACCACGACGTGCCTCTGTCAGGGCCTGTGTTTCTATGAGATCGTTTGGACAGAAGACGGACGGAAACAGATCGTACCTGCTGGAGGACGTTGTCCCAGTGGTTGTGGTTGCCCCAAATACTGCACAGGGGACGAGACTGGATATGTCAATGTCGGACATTTCGCCGTCCCTTGCACCGATGACCAGGAACTAATCAACCGCACCTGCCCCTGCACCGGAGATTGCCGCTGGGTGGCCGATGCCACGGCGACCCACTGGATCCTCGATCAGTACAACTGCTCGGAAAATTGCGCCGGCTGCCCGCCACCCAGCCGCCTGCCGAGGGCGCCCGGGGCCTGGGACATGACACCCTGCCAGGGGACCACCAGCACCACGAAAGCGCCTTGCGGCGGCGATTGCCTCTGGCAATGGTCCAGCTGGTACCGCGTGTGGGTCTTGACCGAGGGTTGCCCGCAAGGTTGTGTCTGCGAGGCCCCGCCCGGCCCCGGACCGGTCTGGGATCCGGAGGAGGGCTGGACCAACGACTATCCATCACGCTGCATCAATCCGCCACCCCCGCCGCCACCGCCGCCTCCTTCGAGCACCACGAGCAGTTCCTCGACGACCACCAGCCAACCGACCAGCAGCTCAACCACGAGCTCGACAACCAGCAGCACGACCACGCAACAGCCGACCAGTTCGACAAGCACAAGTACGACGACCACCAGCCAACCGACCAGCAGCTCAACCACGAGCTCGACAACCAGCAGCACGACCACGCAACAGCCGACCAGTTCGACAAGCACAAGTACGA
>Ga0208825_1000508_pt1 | contig 37291 bp, 23 predicted proteins | sample AD_UKC113_MetaG_FD_184450 | JGI IMG/M metagenome (GOLD analysis project Ga0208825, IMG submission 184450) | Active sludge microbial communities of municipal wastewater-treating anaerobic digesters from Hong Kong - AD_UKC113_MetaG (SPAdes)... | ecosystem: Engineered > Bioreactor > Anaerobic >... | reverse complement strand
ATTATAATAAGAATAGTTAATATAATGATTATAATAATACAGGTAATATTATAATAATATATTATAATATTATAATAATATAATATATAATAATAATATAATATAATATAATAATATAATAATATAATATTATAATATTATAATATTATAATAGTAATGCAATAATAGTAGTAATAATCTTATGCATTATCTATATGTTTAAGTAATTATACAATAAAAAAAAAATAGTATAATAATAGTGTAATAATAATAGTGTAATAGTAATAGTGTAATAATAGTGTAGAGATATATAGTTATGTTATGCATTACTTGTAGTATAAGTTATTATTTGTAATAATATTACAAGTAATATAAGAGTAGTAATAATAATATATGTGTAATGCAAAAAAAAAAACAACTACCGTATTTCAATATGCCATTTGGCTAAGATTATACGGTAGTTGTTAAATATTTTTTTCTCCCTATTGCATTATTCAGGTAGGCAATGCAATAGGGACTTTTATCTATTAGGTTAAAAGAAATGAATATTAGGAGGGTAATTCGGTAGGTTATTAGATAGGTCTTACAATAATTTCTGGGGACTAAAATGCACTTAACATACCTTCTCTGGGAGCTATAAATTATAATTACTTGAACCATAATTATAACTTTCGTTTTAAGGCCTCTAATAAACGCTACAATCGATTTTTATATCAAGGTTGATAGTTTATACCACCTCGAAATAAAAACGCCGTATAAACGCTGTTAGAGGCCTCAAACGAAGACCATATTATGTAAACTTACAATGTTAATTTTTTTAATGTTAATTTTGTTCTCTAATATAAACTATAAATTCCCGTATGATTATTTTCTTCATTTGCATTACCATCTTTTCATATTTCTCAGCCATATATGTATCATTGAACACTCCTAATGCATATTCGAAATAAAATTCAAATGCATTATTCAATCTTTCTCTACAGTATTTGAGAAAATCATTTAACTTATATACTTCATCGTCCTTTATGTTATTCACTTCTATATACTCGTCTGCGAGTTTTATCCAGACACTTTCGAATACTTCTAATGCATCCATTTTGTTCTCCATTTTTTGTTTGAGTTTGACTGTATTTCTAATTTTAATTTTAAGGCACCTATCGTGCGCTCTGTTGCATTTTTATACTTAGTTGGTATATTTACATACCTAACAAATAAAAATGCATTGTAGGGCTTGTTAGGTGCCTTAAATCGAAAGCACATTATGTAAACTTGGAAACTTTATTTATCGTAACTTTATTGTTTAGCATCGAATGTTTCCGCAGGTTTATACTTTTGTTTTATTTTCTCTATCATTTTCTACTATGTATGTTTTATTTCTTTTAGAGCTTTTTAGCATAAACAATAATACAAGTTACAGTTCCTTCATATCGAAGTAATCCTGCTAAATAATGCATTTATCCATTTGTGTTCTCCTTATATTGTGATTTTTGTCACTTTGTTATATTAAATAAATATTAACTAATAATGCTAAACATCACAGTAAATCGTAGAATATAGTTTCCCTATACAATGTTGGAATTTCATCCAACATCTTATGGGCTAATTCTCTTATCTCGTAGTGCGCTGATGCATCTGTTCTTAACCTATAAAAGTTTCTAAAACTCCTTGCATTTATAGACATTATTAAAGAAGTTTTATAACTTTCAGGTATTAAGTATTTTAGTTTATCATTTTTACATCCTGTTTGTAATGCATTCCATAAGACTTGTAGCTGCATTACTTGGGATGTAACTAATTCAGGTTGTATTACTATGTATTTCTTAGCCCGTTCAATAGCATCTTCAGTTAGTCCAAAAGGTTTTAATGTTAAGAACTCTTTTTCTTCTTTTAAATCCTTGTTTATTGTATACCTTGTAGACTTAACTGAATATGATGCTATCCTATGCCTTGCTAATTCCTGTAAGCATCCACGACTAATATCTTGAATATCGTAATGCATTACTATATGTTCAATCGTAGACTCGTGATGTTTGTCTATTATCTTCCGTAATAATTCCTTATCTTTCTCGCCTAAATTGTCACTCCTATCTTCACTATTCCAGCATCTTCTGATTGCTTTTATAGTTATGTGGAGTGGAGTTATATGCATTAACTTTACTTCCATTTCATTTGCTCCTTAAATAATCTATAAAATTAAGTTTTTGTGGTTATGCATCAAATACCAATACCTATCATAACTGTTTTGGAATTTCATATTAGTTCCTATAATTTTGTTTCAATATTTTTTTTTTAAACAGGAAGCGGTGAAATTCGATATTTTTCTGTATTTTCCATTTTTGAAACTATAACTTGTTCCATAAAAATTCCTATTAGTTCTTTTTAGCGGTAATGATGGTTACGCATCCAGTTTTGCACGTACCATAATTGTCCGCACCCGCCACCAATGTCATCTTGTCCAGCAGGGTCAAAAACTCGAACATTATAACCACATTCAACAAATGATGAAGCAATGGTATTTATTTTGTTGAGGTCTCTATATCCTTTATCTTTCATATTTTCATCTGCGGAGCAAATTACCGAAAATGTAAAATTGAAAACCGCAGGGCTAAATAAGTCTTTAAGCCTATCCATTTCTTCATTGCTTTGGTTTGTTTCTCCAATGCAATAATTTATATATACAGGTCGTTTGGTTTGCTTATTCCATTCTATTCCAAAATCACGTATTTCACGTAAATTCAGTTTGTTTTTAAATGGTATTAATTGGTTTCTTTTATCCTCAAACGCTTCATGTACAGAAAATTGTAAACCAACTTTTTGTATCTCAATACTTACTTTCAATAATTTTTCAAAAGCAGTATTGTTTTTTGGTCCCATAGTCGAAATAAGTAATTCGGCATTTGGGTATAAGTTGTTTAAGTCCTTTATTGCTGTAATTACATTGTCAATGTTTAAAATTGGTTCGCCCATGCTCATAAACATTATTTGAAAGCGTTCGCCAACAGAGTTAACATTTTCAATATTCATATCTCTAAGGCAATGTTTTACTTGTGCAACTATTTCTAAACTTGTTAAGTTTCTTATAAACTTTTTACCAGTTCCACAAAACTTGCAACCAACAGGGCATCCACTTTGAACTGAAACGCAAAGCACTGTTCTTTTGTAAAAGTCCTCATATTTATAAAGCACTGCTTCGGCAACTGCATTTTCAAAGTCAAATACATATTTCCAAACATTACCTTCTGAACTATCAAATCTTTTTGTTTTCATATGATTACCTTGTGCTAATTTTGAAGTTAATCGTTTCATATTTAGCTTCATGGCATCCTCCGATTGTTTTTTTTGATAATATTGTTTTTATAAGACAAGAGGCAAAATAATACTGTTTTTGAAATTATAACTTGTTCCATAAAAACTCCTATTAGTTCCTTTTTAATTCTATTCTACCAATTTTTTTTGCTACTTCTATCAAATCACTGTCAGTGTAAACAGATACTTCTCTAAATCCAACATAGAATTTTTTGTATTGTTTGGTATCTGAAGGTTTTACTTTATAATCTCTTTCTATGAGTAAGTATTTATCAATCCAAGAAAAATACATATGGGTCATAACATACTTCATATCCTTTATACTCTTAAAATAAAGAGTAACATTATCAATAGTCATCTTTGGCATTTTACCCCCGTTTCAACGATAAATCTTATCTAAATATTCTATAAACTTTTTCCTAAATAATAAGTGAGCTAATGATTTAGTATCATAATCAGTATAAACATATTCCCCGTTTACAATTATATCTATTGTTTCCAAAAGTGTGATATCCTCTTTAGCTATATAACCAATAGCATCAACATAATTTTGGAAAATTGGGTTTCTGAAAGTATCATATTGATGGTCGAACGCCTCGATAATCTTTTGATATTCATTTGTTTCGTACTCATCCATTAAAAAATAACGTAGGTCTTCGAATGAAGGAATTCTCATTTTACCTCTCCTATTATTTCTTTTAATAAACTAAGATAATTGTTTGTAGTTGTTACAGTAATACTATCTTCTATCTTTGTTATTTTTTGTGTTTCATTTAATACTGCATTATATTTTCATTTACTAATTGTTCTAATTCATTTTGGATAATTGCTAAATTCATTTTAAGCTCCTATAATTTAATTTATAAAATTATTGATTGAATATAAAAAAACCTTGTCGTGCATTAGGGGAGATGAATTTTTGTAATGCACAGACAAGGATAAATAAAGTTTATTCCTCCATATTGTTAATATTCATATATAGTATCTTCATTAGGAATATATATTAGATACTTAATATTTGTTCTTTGGAAGTCTTGATAATTTTGACGCAATAATTTACTATCAATATCTACAAATACTTCTCTACCTTCTTTTGTTTCTACTATATAAAAGTCATTGTATTTATAAATAGTTCCATCATATATTCCTACAGGTTCTTCTTTAAAGAATACTTCAGCTACTTCATTAGGTATTTTTACTTTTCTTTCTATTTCAGCAGGTTCTATTCCTTGCATTAATAGTTTTGCATGATATTCTTCTTCTAAAGTATTATAACCTTCTATAACATTATCAATATCAAGTTTATAATCTGAAGGTTCACCAATAAATTTTACTGGTCTGTTAATTAGTAATGCTCTCATTTTGTCCTCCTAAATTTAATTGACTGATGTTTCTTTGTTTAATAATTATTTTTGCATTATACATCTTATCTAAATACTCATTTAATTTGAAAATATCTTTTAGATAGATGTTTTCAGATATATCCATTTTAAAACCTACCATTTTTATTACTTCTAAATTACTAAAAGAGAATGGCACAAACTCTTCCGTGATTATTATTTTGTTATTAAGTTCAATATTCTGAACTTTTCTCACTAATAATTTGAATTTCTTTTTTAACTTAAGAAATACAAGTTTGTTATTAGATGCCATTATACTTATTGTCATTAATAATTTTACTTTCTGTTCTACATTTTCTGTTTCCTCCTGAAATAATTCTTTAAATTTTTTTATTTGTTCTTCTAATTTTAGAAAGATATAATCTGTCTTAGGTGTTAGTATTATGTCATATATTTCCATATTTAACTCCTATGTAGTTAGCAATAAGTAGTGCATCCGCTTCGTTCTTGCTTACGAAAGGAAAGTATTTCTTAGCTTCTTCATACAGTTGTTTTTTCCTTTCATTATAATTCTTAACTTTTGGTAGTTCATAATATGATTGCCATACTCTTGGTTCAATAGAATAAAAGTCTTTTTCAGACAAGTATAACAATCCTTTTAACATACCATAGTTATAACCGAAATTAAATGTTGACACACTTCCTTGTTCAGGATATGCGTGAACATTTTCTATGGCAATGATATCTGCTTGTATTATCTCGTCATATATTTCTTTAAGTTTTTCAGGAATTGTTTTGATAAACTTATAGTTATCATTTTGGATAATGCAAACAGCACCATTAATACCTGGATCTATTCCTATTGTTTTCACTTTATCTCCTATCGTATTCAATTATTGTATATTCTTTATTACTCTTCACATTACTAACAACAAAACTATCAATATTTGAAAATATGTTCTTTAAATATCTTTTATAATTTAATCGACTATTACTTCTTAATGTATGGTCATAGATTAAATATATTTTATCATATCTAAATTTCTTGTCATCATTTCCATAAACATAAGCGTCAGTGTAATAATTACGCATACCCATTGTGTATCGCATCTCTTTTTTATGTAATTCCATATCTTTAGGAACTCCAGCTAATACATTTATAGTTCCTTTTAATAATATTCTATATAACCAATTCAGTAACGCTACTTTCTTTCCAATTGGTGTATTTTCTTTAATAAATTCTGGTATTTCTTTATAATAATCTAATGCATCAATTATATTACTATTTTTGTCTACAAATACTAACAAGTCCATATTGATGTTCTCCTATATTTTAGTTAATTGAAATGTTTGTGAATTAAATTCTAATATTGTTTCGAAAGGTTCTTCATCTCTTGCCTTTAGAGACTTAAGAGTTCTGAACCTATTATCATCATTTACTTTTATTCCCAATACTTTATCAGCCTTTTGTTCTATAGCGGAACTACCTTTACCACTATGAACAGTTAATTCACCTTTACTACTATTTTTATTGATATGGTGAACAGCTAATAAGTATAGGTTATATTTAATAGCTAACTGTTTAAGTGCTGATGCTGTGTTTTGAGCTGATTGAACTAAATCACGCTTAGCATCAAATAAGTCTTCCAATACATCAACTACGATTAATTGTGGTTGATGTTGGATTATAACACTTTCTAAATGCATTAGACTAATCTTACCGTTGATTGTAAATATATTCTCTAAATCTCTTGCATAGTGTTCTATATTTTCTAAGTTATTAAAATCATCTTTTATTAGTCCGTGTTTTATTTGTAGGAATCTTCTTAGTAGTAATGACTCTCCCATTTCAGTATTAATATATAATATTTTGATATTTGGAAGATTAACTACTAAGTTTTGCATTAGTGTAGATTTGTTACTACCAGTATCACCTAATAATATAACTAATTCCTGTGGATATATTTTGAATGTTGTATTAGAATAGAAATATCCAAAGTCAATATAGTCCATATTACTAAATTCTTTTAATTTAGCTATTAATGATTGCATTGTCTCTACTTCACTATTCTCACCTTTGATACCAAAGTAGTAACACTTATTACTACATAATGACTTTTTTATTGGATGATCACAGCCATAAGCGTAACGATGTTTTATTATATCATTATATATCTTTTCAAATTCTTCATCACTAAAACCTTCTTTGTTCTTCGATATCCAATCATACATCATCTTTCTTACTTGCTCTTTAGGTAGCCCAGCTAAAAGATAAGTGCTACCTAATATGAGTAAATATTTATGTCGATATCCTGGTTGTGGATCACTGTTATATAGCCGCTGCATACAGATATGTTTATCACCGTGAATGTAATCATCAGTATTTACAATCTCTACTTTTACATTCTTTTTCTTCACTTCAACCGTTATTTTATTTGTAATTTTTCTAAACGGTTTTGGTGTTTCCATATTATCTTTCACGGCGATCTTTTTGATTTCTTCTATATTATCATATTCATATATATCATTAACGAATATCTTATACAATCCACTTTTTTTGTTAATTGTATTTGGTAGTCTAATTAATGCGTTCTGATAATATAGATTATCAAAATTAAAATTTTTAAATTCTGTCTGTAATATTTCTCGTATATCTTCTGGTAAAGTTTTACTATTCTTTATATCAAATATATTAGGTATTTGAATATGAAATCCTTTATTTCCAGAAAAATATACTCGAATATCATCTTTTGTATAATTAAGGTCATACTCTTCAAGCTTATTTACAAACTCTTTTATTAAGTTTATATCCGAATTATCAATATCAAATATAATACTATCCAGATACTTTACACCTTGATATCCACTATTTGTTCCTTTAGCTTGAATGTATATTAAAATATCTTTATCAAATGCAAACATACTGCGATATAGCTCGGTTCCATATTTACGAGCTTCCATTATTTTTTTAGAGATATCAGAAGGCTGAACATAGTCCAGCCTCTGACTTAAGTTAGATACTATTTCGTATAACATTTTAACCACCTATTTGGTTTAGAAAGGTATGTCTTCTCCTTTTGTATTTTCGTTGTAAGGTTCAGTAATAGGTTTTTCAACCTTATTACTATATACATTTGTTTTTGAATTATAGAATTGTTCTAATAATTTATCTATTGGTGTGTCAGTCGGAGTTAATGTGAATATTGAAGTATAACCTTTCTCATTGTATGTGTATGCCAGACATTTAAACTCTTTACCTATCAATTTTTTCCAATCGTATTCTACGAGTAAAGTTTTGTCATTCACATTGATCTTTTCAAGTTTTAAATTACCAAGAAATCTTTTTGTCTTTATTTGTAGACCTTTCTCAGTATACTTTAGATTTAATACAAATGTTTTAGTATATTCTGCATTATCTCGATATACTACAATTTTAGCATTTTCACCTTCTATTTCAACGCTTTTTACTTTAACATTATAAATTTTAATTCCATTTTCATTATATTCATAATTGTTAAATGAATTTCTTAATACTACTTCCATTTTGATATTCCTTATATTATTATTATTAAATATTAATTAATTTTCTTTACGAATATATTCTACTATATTTGACAAATCATTGTCTATATATAACTCTTCAAAATAGCCCATAGGTGTTTTAGCTATATGACACTCATTGGGCGAGTTAGTAAGAAACATATATTTAATTCCATTACCATCATCCTTAACCATAGATTCGAAAACGAATGTAAACATTCCTTCAAACACTACTTTTTCATCTACGAACTTAGATAATGTTTTTGGTTTAATAAATCTTTTCCCATCAATAATATCAAAATCTGGGTGTGTCATAACGATTAATGTTATATCTTCTCTTAGTTCTAACATTAAAGGCTCAATCATATTTTTGGCAAAGTCCGTGAATTTGTCGAAGCCTTTTTCATCTGAACGAGATAACATATCTAAACTTGTGATATAAACATAATCGTCTATTACAATATTTTTAATTGCTTCAATACTATTACACCATTTCAATATTTTTATTATTTCATCTTTACTGCGTGTTATAACTTGTCTTACATCTTCTTTATTCTCTACATCACGCACTGTAGGAAATTGTTTTTTGGCACCTTTGAAAGGTAAAGGTTTGCCAAGAACATTGATAAGAAAAGTATCTTTAACTTCTCCTTTATTAAAATTTCTAAGTGAAGTAGATTTTCCACTACCACTCTGACCGATAACTAAGATTTTTGTGTGCATTTTAACTCCTTATAAATTATTTAATTGGTTTATTATTGTATCTCTTGTGTATGGATATTTACATTTGTGATATAATGATTGCAAAGTTTCTTCTTTTAAGCCTTTCCAGTGTAACAATGCCTGGCAAAGACTTATCTCTTTGTTAATATTTATTAACTTGAATATACTTTTATTTCTTGCATTATCGCTTACGCAAGATAATAAACCTGCTTTGTAAATATAATCATCCAGTTTGATATTTTCAAATAGATAATCTGCTTCTTCAGTTGACATATTTAAATTATTGTAAAGATGTTCGAATATTAACTTACTGTTTTTTAATTTACTTAATTTTTCTTTTACCATTTTATTCACCTTTTGTTAATTAATTTTGATAATCTTTTTTCTTCTTTTTCAAGTTCTGCGATATCTTTTTTTAATGTTTCATTGATATCTTTCAGCATTTTCTCTAAAATTCTTTTTACATATTTTAAATCTAATGCAAATAGCCTTGTGTCTATCCGACTATCTTTAGTTATTTTTTTAATTTGTTTGGATAGACTTATCATATGAAGACATTCTTCATATACATCACGGAATTGTTCGAAATTCATAGTTCAATCTCCTTCTTTTACGAATGTTCCGTTAATTAACTTTCCTTCACGGTTTCTTATTACCGCAAGAACTTCATTAATTACATTTTGTAGAACTGTATTTCTGTCGTTACATATTTTTTCTAATACACACAACAGTTTTTCTAAACTATCTATAACTATTATGTTATTGTAACCTATATTCTTTACTATTGTAAATATTAAGTAGTCCATATTAGGCGAATAACATATTGTTTTTAATGGAATTACTTTCCCAGTCATTTTATAATACAGTATGATTGTAACTACCGCCATATCACCTATGCTATCTTCATCACATAAATCCAAATATTCCATATACTCTTCAAACAATTTAATTGCTTGACGGTAGATACTTTCTGTGTCACTGGATAGAAGACCTTTGTCTTCTGCCCATTCCAATACTTCTTTAAATGCTTTCATATTATTCTCTAACTTCTTGTGTTTGGTTAATAATATTATTTGGTTCTATAGATACTGCCCATAACTTTAACTTCTCTTGAAGTTCTAAGGTAGCTAACAACTCTAAACTCAAATCTTTTGTCTCTATTCCATATTCACTTGCTAAATATAATGCATTATCAACATCAAAGTCTTCAAGGTTAAACAATTGTAACGCATTATAATAATAGACTACTTGTATTTCGTCTATATATTCGAAGACCATACTTCTATAGTCTTCGTTCGTATTTACTTTCCATATTTCAGGAAACTCTTTTAATAGATATTCTTTTTCAAGTTCATATAAATTTTTCTTTTTCATAGTTATAATTCCTTAATTTATTATTATTTTATTTATTGCAGATTGAAAATAGGGACATTCTTTTAACATATTATTATCTCCTTAACTTATTTGTTTCTTAAATATTTTTAATTCTTTTGTATTATATTTATGTATTAACATTTTGATTGCATTATCTTTTGTATCTTCTTCAATATTATAATTCAATATAAATTTAATGCAATCAATTAGAATATCTACATCAAAACTTTTTGTAGTATTCTTTAGAGCTTCCTTAATTATTTGATATTCCATATTAACTCCTTGTTTATTTATTCATAAAACCATAATTTTAATCTGTAGTGTAATGAATTAATTCCAAGTTCACTAAGAAATTTTATTTTATCTAATTTCAACTTAGGATACATTTCCTTTAAATATTCTGTTCGTTGTTTTTCATTATCAAACTTAATATCATCTATTATCATATTTAACAATAAATGAAATTTTAAGTTTTTCTTGTATAAATTTTTATACTCTTTAACTTCTGAATATCCGTATTCTTTTAATTTCTCGAATACTTCATTCAATTTGATTACAAAGACTGATGACATTTTTTCCTCCTATTTGGTTATTAAAATGGTATTTCTATATTATTATCATTTACAATTTTATTATAATCTGATAATTGGGGGCTAAAATATTTTTCTACAAATTCTAATACTTTATCATTTTTCTCTTTTATTATTAAATCGTTTTTTAACACTTCAAATCTTTTAAATTCTAAATCTGTAAAACTGAATATGTAAACAATACCTTTATATTTATTATATACATCCAGGTAATGCATTACTTGATAATAATAATTATCATTTAATGTTTTACTTAATCTTTTACTTGTTGTTTTAATTTCCAGTATATCATCGTCAATAAAGTAGTCAGCAGAACCAACCATAAAAGGATACACTGGATGAGCTTTCTTATCAGCTTTTACTAATTCACCACCATATTGTTGCTGGTAATGTTTAGCTATTGTTTCTTCAAATAATAAACCTATTTCCATATACTTATTAGGTTCAATCTTCTTGACACCAATTAATTTCAAATATAAATCGTCTAATGTCTCATAAGGATTAGTTCCCATTATAGTGCCTATAGCAGCACCACCAATCCTTGTTACCATTTTTTTTGTTATTTCTTCATAATTCATTTTTTAAATTTCTCCTTATTTTTATTCTTAAAATAATTTCTGGGGATTTAAATTATATAATTCCCTAAAATATATTCTGGGGTTCATAAGTTATAATTTACATAATTATTGTCTAATATTAAAAATTATAATAGCCCGCTTTGAACCAATGTCGAAGGGACGCAAAATTCTTTTTCAACTATTAGTTCAAACGCCAATCATAATCTTCTAATAAGGGGGTATAATAATCTTCATAATTATTTTTATTTTGTGAATATAAATGATATGGTTCACTTAATTGGTATACTGCATTAGCTACAGCATCTGCAATATCATCATTCTTTGTTTTACCTAACCACTCTAATTGATATTCTAATGTTTCGAAAGGTTTATAATGATATATCATTTTTGTTTCATAGAATTGTAATAAGATATTTTTGATACGCTCTTCTTTGGAACCTTGTCGTGATGTTTGTTGATATGGAATAATCGGTATGAATATAGAGTTCTCTGTTAGTATCCTACGCATTTCATTTACTATTGCAATTTCACTACCACCTATACCTATCTTAATTTTACTCGGATGATAATGCAAAGAAAGTCTTATTATTTCATCTACATATCCAACTTTTGTTATATAATTTCTGTCTACTACTATTTTTCTATATCTATCAGCTTTATCATAATTTCTTATTATATCTCTAATTCCAAATTTACCTGCTATTATATCTAATATAATTATTCTATTGTCACTTAGTTTACCTACTATTGCAATCGCTGTATCATCTGATGTCTGTAATCCTGCTGCAATATCAACTCCTATCTCTACATTTATAGGATATACTTGACCGTTAGTTTCAAAATATGTATGATTGTTCTCTATGAAAAATCTACCTTCTATTTTTCTAAAATATTCTCTTCTAAATGTTTTCTCGTTTTCTGAAATTGTTATATGAAAGTATTCCTGGTATATAGATGATAATGCATTATCTAACGAAGCTTCCTGTGTCTTTAATGCAATACTATACAAGTCTAATCTATCTGACCAGGCTAATCTATTCTTCATTTCTTCTTGAACTTTCTTATAGTATTCACGGGCTTTTAATATTCTCTCTTTCCTGTCTTCGATTTCATAGTATTTAATATAATAACAGTTCCTTATTTCATCATATACCATATGATTTTTAAGGAACCATTCATAAGTTTCTAATTCCATCAAAGGCATCTTAATAGTTTTCCACTGTTCATTGTGTTCTAAGTCTACGATAATAGTATCTTCGTGAACTATTGTTCCTACTACTATGGCTTTACCTTTGATATCATCTATCGTATTCATAGCCGCATTCTTAAACCAGTTCCTAATGTTCTGTCGTGTCTCTTTTGTCTTGACATTCTCTTCTGAATATATATCGTCAAATATAATCGTAGTAGGTCTGGATGCACCTTTAACTTTACCACGAATCTGTTGCCCTGTCCCTACCGCTAATACATATGTTCCGTTAATCTTAAACGCTGACTTAGTCCACTCACCTGTAATATCATCTAAGGCTTCTTCTACTTTACCGTTATTGAATATCCTAAGTATCTTGTTAGTAGTAAATTCATCTCTAATACGCTGTGTAAATTCCTGTGCCGATGTATAAGTCTTAGATACTATTACTATAAGCCCTTCGTCTATCTTACATTCTTTAATCTCATTGTCAATTTTAATCTTAAAAGTTTTCTTGTTAAATGTTATTAGATAACAAGGTATGATAAAGTTCGTGATGGTAGATTTACCACCACCACGAAATACTATGAATTCTAATAATCTTTCATATCTATTCTTATACAATGGATCAAATAACTTTAATATCTCGTAATAGATTTGTTTCTGATAATTGGCTACTTCGTTTGTGATATAATCAGGGAATGTATATTTAGCCCACTTAACTATTCCTAAATTGTCTATATCAGTATTATCTAAAAATATTTGTTCTAACTGTTTTTTGTATTCTTGCTGATTCATATTACCTTCTCATTGATAAATATACTTCTAAATATTCTTGTAATGGTTCTGATAAGAAAGTATCGAATAAATATAATGCAACACCTTCACGATAATTTCTCACTATGTTATTATAAGTATCAGCTGGTGGAATAAATCCAAAACTATCTCTTAGTATACTATTTATTCTTGTTCTTGAACTTCTATAAGTGCCTGCCATAGGATCTAAATGACTACTTAGATAATGCAAATTGAAAGCACGCATATAGTTATTCAATATAGTCCTTTCCAAATTCAATGTTGAAGGATTCTTCTCATCGTAATAAGAATAAAACGCATTAAATAATGGTGATATCGAAATAGGCATTATGTAATATAATAACTGTGTTTTAAGTCTTTCTTCTTGTTTATCTAATTCTTCCTGGTCAATAGAAAGTAATGTGAATAATAATACTCTACCTGTCATTATTGTTAAGTTAAATAATGGTGCTGATATTCTTCCTAATATATAATATTCTATTAAGGAAGCTATCATCAATATTATTAATTGTTTAATAAAATCTTTTGGCAATTTGGCTTTGCCTAATTCTTTTTCAATTATATTCAATATATTTTCCATATTCTGTAATTGTTTTAACTTATTATCTTCTTTACCTTCAAGTATTGCATTTAATAATTCATTCTTTTCAATACCTGTTCTTATGTCACTTGTAATTTTTCTCATTTTACTTGCATTTTTATATTCTTTTCTTATGTTCTTTATTAAAGTTAATTGGTATGCAGTTGTTTTAATCGTATACGATTTCAATAATGTTAAAAACTTAGTATGGTCTTTAGAACTGAATGCAGCTTGTCCTGAACGCTGGTAATTACCTAACACTAAATTTCCCATTGCTTCACCTACTATCATCGCATATCTGTAATTCTCTTCACCTTGTATATGATAATAATCATATGCATTATAAATAAATGTTTTTGATATCTCGTTTCTTACTGTCTTTTCACCAGCCGCTATCTGGATGTATTTCTTTCTCTGTAATCTTGCTTTCATTTCATTCCATAATAGTTGTTTATATGTATTAGAAGATACAGAGCCTGGTAGTATTATATTACTCATATATAATTTTATTAAGTCTTTTAACTTAAACTCTTTGTTTACATCTTTGTTTGCTATAAAATTATAGAATAAATTTATTTGTTGTGTTTCCAATGTCTCAGTATCTAATACTTTGTTTATTGGCATTTGCATTATACTTTCTATTGCAGCTGTTTTTATTACATTCGGGTTTTTCTTTCTAATTAAAAACGCTGTCGTTAGATGAATACCACTTGTTATCATATTCGCTGTTATGTTAGATACCCAGTTCAAGAATGATAAGAATGCCTTCACCATACCAGTAGTAAACCAGGATAATACCTTACCAACAGTATGTAATGGAGTTTCTACTTTGTATGTAAATACTTTCTTACCATATACATCTACTAAATCATCCATTGGTATTTCTTCTTCTTTTATATTATTACCATACCTTACCTTCATTACTCTTTTATTTTCATCATAACCTACAAAAATAGCCCTTTGTATATCACTCTTAATATAAGAACTTGGGATTGTTTGTATTTCATTGTCTATTATTACTTGGTGTGTATGTGAATATACTTTCTTAAGATAAAATACTATCTCTTGCCCTTCTAATCCTGCATTATTTAGTTCTTTCTCAGAATACTTATCCATAACAAATGTGCTTTCTTTATGTGTCTTATATATATGCGCTTCTATTATGTTTTTCATATGGTTGTTTCTATCTAAATTTAAATGTTGTATTTTCGAGAACATCAATATGTTAATAGTATTATTTAATAAATATTCAAGTTTCTTATAAATTTCTTTTGTAGATACATTCAATACAATCTGTGGGTCATATATTGCGTATGGCGCTGCCTTACTTCTAAAATTGTTAATAGCCCTTTCTAATATAGTTTCATCAGTTCCTTGTATTACACCTTCATTAACTAAATAATTCAATGATACAAATGTGTCTTCTGTTCCTAAACCGTTTATCATACGCTTAACTACTGGATGTTCTGGAACTATTAGTTTATTATTCAATAGTAATCTTAAATCATATACTACATTTTCACGCATATTAAATGATTGCCTATAATTACTTAACTTATCCATACCTAAATAGTTCATTTGTAGTTTCTTTAAGTTATGCATTACTTCAGCTAATAACGATTCTAATGTTTCATCTTTTGTTCTTTCAGACCTGTTAAGTGTTATTAACCTGTATATAAAATTATTAGCCGATAATATAGGTGTATACAAGCTTTCATACTGTGTAGCCGCTTCACTAAATGCTAATGTAAGATATGGTAGGTTGTCTTCAGTAAATATGAATTCATCTGAACCTAAGAAATGATAAAAGAACATCGTATCTGATAATGTTTTCTGAAAAGGTTGATTTGTCTTATTCTTTCTATAACTACTACCTACTTCTTTAAATATAGAATTAACTAATACTTGTATAGCATATGAATATTTTTCTTTTTCTTTTTCTTGTGTAGTTGCATTACTATCTTCTTTACTGTTTAAACCTTTTAATATACTATCTAATGTTACTGTGCTTTGTAAATTTATTGTTTCTTCTGTCTCGTAACTAAATCTTTCTAATGTTTCTTCGTTTGTTATGTCTAATGCTATACTATTCTGAACAACATTGTTATATTTGTCTATGGCTTCAAATAATAACTTGTAACCTTTTAATACTTTACTGTAAAACATTTGTAAATCTTGGATGTTATCAAATGTTTTATAATAGTTATTTTGATTATATTCTAATTTTATTGTATAACTTCTTACAAATTGTTTCTTTGGATGTGGGATTGTCTTTACACTTAATACATGGTAAACATAGTTATTTAATATATCTGAATACAAACCTTCTTGTATCCCTTTATGAACTTTCTTGTATTCTTCTATGTAGTTATGTTGAATTTTAAGTGCTTCTGTTTTATGTTTATTTAACATATTCTCTAATGATGTTTGTAATGCATAAAACACTTTTGGCAATGTTGTAGTATTTATTGCATATGGGCTAACTACTTCACCAGCTAATGCATTAACTTCATTTACCGATAAACTCTTATATCCTAAATAATCTGGGAATACTATACCATATGAATCTAATCGTCCTATACCTGTTCCAAAACTTAAATCACTGGAAACATAGTTCAGTGGTAAATAATTATTAAAGAATGTTCTAATTTTTTGCATTACACCAAGTATACCTTTATGTTCTAATTTAGAATATTTCAATACTTCTATTTGTTCTTCTATGTTTATTGCAAATAAACTCTTTAGAAATTCTATCAATACTAATCTGTTCTCTAATGTTGGCATAGTTTCTAATCTAAAAATACTACTAAGTAATGGAATATTATATTTCCTGAATGTTGCGTCTATGTCTTCTGTCAATAATTCATTTAATGCACGGTATATGTATTTTACACTCAACAACATATCTTCCATTAACTTACGGTCAATCTTACCTTGTGTTAACAAACTATTAAGTTCTCCGTATACTGTTTGTCTTAATTTAATCTCTTCGTTATATAATACTGTTTTGATTTCAGGTTTTATTAAATTCGCAATTGATTTTATTTCTTTTTCGTTAGTATCAGTATTGAATATGTTTTTAGATTGTAAACTTTTTGAGTTACTCTCGTCTAAAGGTCGAAATTTAATAGTAACATTTGCAAATGCATTAGCTAACGCATCCTTCTCAACTTTATCAAATTTTAATAACGACATATAGAATTTTGCATTTGGTAATTCACCTACTTTTCTTTTATCAGATATAATACTACTTAGTTTATTTCTGAAATTATTCATTATTTCTATTGTGTTACTTAAGTTATTACTATCACTATGATATTTTTGTAGTATATTGTGTATAATTCCTAAATGACTAAAATCATAACCAGTTCTTGCAAAAATGTTTGGTAGATTTAATGATACAGGAACTGTGGCTAAATTGAATAATAATCTTTGCAAGAATACATCTCTACTACTTCCATAATCGATATGTATTTTAGTAATACCTTCTGATATTGCAGCTTGAATAGATGTAGGTATTGAAGTGCTACCTAAGAACTTTGTTTCGAATTTTTTTAACACATCTGTATGTATTAGTCCTTCTTCTACTAAATCCAGATAAAGACGTGTTGTTTGTCCTCCTGATTGTCTTATTTGTAATAATCTTAATTTTGCCAGGTTGTTTAAGAATTTTACATCTATATTTACAAAATCAGAGTTTACAATTCCAGTAAATACATTTTTCAATAGTAATGTTCGCATTGTATTATTAAATTTGACAGCACCACCTACATAGTCTTGTAAATAATATAATATCATTCTTAAATTGTTATCTGTTTTTATACCTTTTTCATTTAGTAATTCTTTTAGTTTCTTAGAAAAACTTGTTGATAAATCTTGTTTTTCAGATACTTCATTTATATTTATTTGTTTTATCTTTCCTATTGCCGTATCTACTATCATACCTTCTGGGAGATTATCGTTAGTAAAATAATACCAGGTATTTTTCTTACTACTATACCAAATGTAATGCGTGATATTCTTTTCACTATCTACTAAAACTAATGGATAACTACCACCTACTAATACATTACTATCTAATGATTCTTTTTCAGTTACTTTAATATAATTATCATAATTTGGTTTTAATTTATCATCATTGAATAATACTTTACTACCTGCCATATTCTCAGGTATTAAAGGTAGATTACTTATTACTTTAGATAAATTCTCTGGTTCTATCAATGTAACAAAATTATTAAATGTTTCTATGTAATCTATAACACTCACATTACTCTTTTCATATACTTCGTGTGATGCAATCAAATATGCTGGTGAAAGTCTATCGTTTATGTATGATAATATATAGTTACTAAATAATCGTTCTACTGTATGGGCTGCGTAAACTCTTGTTCCTATATTAGAACTTAGTGTCTTACCACAATGCCATAATAATTCATTTATTCTTTCTAATACTTTGTAATATTTTACTTGTTCCTGGTAATCTAAAAATCCTCCTTCTGTTGCAATACCTTCACCAAAATTAAAAGTTGCTTCTGCTATATTAAATAACTCTTTATTCTTTTCTAACTCTGTAGATAAATATGGATGTATACTAATTATAAATTTAACAAATAATCCCTGACTTACTGCATTATCAGTTATTTTATATTTATTTTGAAAATTTTCATATAATTTATTGAATAGTTCTCTATTACTTATTGTAAAGAAGTTAGTGCCTTCTATTTCTAAAATCATATCTCTAAATTCTTTAATCAAGTTTTCTTCAGTAATAATACCACCTAAATCTAAACTGAAACCTGATAAGACTATAGTATCAGTTGTATCTTCTACACCACCTTCTGTGTCTGCCTTACTTAGTTTTGGTAATGTTACATTGAATGAACCATATTTTGTGTTTCCCTGAATTTCGTCACTTATATTTTGTGATATTTCTATTATATTTTCATCTTTCTTTAACTCTTCTTTAAGTTTTTTAAGTCCTTCTTCATTGTCGGTAGTGTAAATATGAACTTCGTTATCTCCTATTTTTTCTTTTCTAAATCCCATTCCTACTTTGCGTTCTAATAATGCAATATCTTCACCTACTAATCTATCGTATATAGATAAACGCCTATGTTCTGTCTTTTGTGAATTTACAAATGTGTCAAAGTTCTGACTCGTAGATAAGTTGTTTATTAAGTTTGTAAAATATAGTAAACCAAAATTTATCTGTTCTATTCTTGGTGTTTTTCCTGGAGTTAATAAGTCTTCCATTATATATTCAAATCGTTTACCATATATCGTAGTGCCTAAACTGTATCTTAGAATATTACTTGCCATAACTTTATTGTCTAATTCTACTTTCATTAGTTCTTCATATTCTCGCATCCTGATGAAGTTTTTTATCTTACTAAATTGAATAGTCTTTTCTACTGGCTCTTCATTCCCTTTATCTTCTGTAATTGTAATTTCATAGTTATCATTTGTTATTACATTTAATCTATACCATAATAAAACATTGGTAATAAACATTTCAAAACTATTATCATTCTCATTCGCAGTATCTTGTAATAGTCTAAATGAATATTCTTCTATTGTATCTTTTATCTTATTATAATATCCTATATATTTATCATATGTTTCTATTGTTGATAAAGTTTCATCAATAGAATGTAAATATTCTTTAATCTTATCAGTTGTTAATTCTGTAGCCCTTTTAGAAAGTATACTATATATACTATTGACTAATACATCATTAACATATTTCGGTTCTAATAATCCTGCAATCAAATATGCCAGTCTACGCAAATCTACATTCTCACCAGTAACTAATGTTTTTAATAACGATACTGATACTTCATCCTGATGGCTCTTATAATTCATCTGTGATAATGGAACACTTATATTTAGAAAGTCATTAAAGTGTGGGAACTTATTATTTAGTCCCGAAGCATTATATAAAGCCTTCGATAATCCTATAGAATTCCTTCCTACTGTTGTCCTGGCAATAACATAGTTATCTAATGCAAAAAGTGATTTGGCATAGTGTGTTTGTGGTGGGAATGATGCCCTTATTATTTTGTGTTCTTTAACATCAACCGATAATGAACTGTTAATTACTGGTATCATTTCTACAAATAATCGTCTATTGAATTTTACTGCATTACCTGTATCGTCTGTTTTAATTTTTTTAATTACTTGTATATATTGTTGATATGTGTCTATATTTTCTATTATCTCTTTTATTTTTAGGAATACTTTATTATTAGTATATGGATCTAAATATTCAAATCCTTCTAAATAATCGTGGTCATCACTGTATAATATCCATACTAAAGATGTATATAACCAGTTTCTGAATGATATTGAAGAACTATATTCTTCACTTGTTTTTAAATAATTTCTATATTCTTCTGATATATCATTTATGAGTAGTTTCATTGCTTCGTAAATGATCAGATAATCCTGTGTGAAAAATTTAGTATTATCATCTCTTTTTCTATTTTTATATAATTCATTTAATACTCCGAATTTTTCACTATTAGTAAGATTTAAATATTCACTTTTACCTTGTTCTTTTAGTAGTTCATTAAAATCTCTTTCGATATTATCATTAAAACTTTCTGCAAATGCTAAATGATATGTTTGTCTAAAATAATTTATCTCATTATTAGTTGTTTTTAATTCTTTATAATATCCTAATAAAGTATCTAAATCTAAGTTTGCAATATAACTGAATAAAGGATAATCATCTATTTTTTTATTTTCTCCAAGTTGTAATGTAAATATTCCATCACCATAGGCTATGTTAGTATAACCTTTTGTTTTTAGTTCTTTTAATTTATCTTGAACCGATATCAAATTGGCTAATATATTTATTCTCTTATCATTAGAAATTTTATAGTTAGTTACCCATCGTGTGAGATTAGTTACTTGCGAAATAAAGTTAAGTAATGCAAGATAACCTAAATTTCTTGTATTATTTTCTCCAAATAATCTTTCTCTTATTATTTCTTTACGAGATTCAAATTCAAGTTTTTGTGTGTTATTTGGGAAGTCTACTTCAGCCTGTGTTATCAATCCTATCTCAAACATATAATAATACAAATCTTCTTCTAATATCCCAGATAAATTGATTTTATCGTTTGAATTGACAATACCATTATATACGGTTATATCTAACTGTTTAACTATATTTATTATTTCTTTTAATGTAATTGTATGACCTACATCTTTTGTGTAATACATAGGTGTATTCAATGATAATGCAGAAAAGCCTGGAGCGTTCAAATAATGATTTATATTCTCACGACCACTTTGTTCACCTTTACCAAATCTCTTCTGTAACACTTCTAATTGGAAATCACTATCAGTATAATAATCAAATGCCTGTGTCAATGTTTCAATCTTTTCACTTCTATTTAACTTAGTTAAAGCCTTTTGTATAACATCTATCATCATATCGTGAGTGCTGTTATTCAATTCTATTAGTGCCTTTGTCCATTCTTCTTTTGTTACCTTGTCACTTTTTCTATATGGTATCAATGTAATAACATCTATATCGTAGTCTCTACCTTCTACTAATAAGTAATCACTACTACCTATGATAAATCCTGTTTCAGTTTTTCCATCTACTATTCCTACTATCTTTACACCTATTGTAGAGAACTGGTTAAGTGTAGGTATAACTAATTGATATGCCCAGTCACCTACCTTTAATCCTAACTTATCAGCCGTTGCCTTGTCTATTACTACTTCGTGTAATCCTAACTTGAATCTCTTTCCATATTCTTCATTGTTAAATTTTTCTCTTACCTTAGTGTAAATATAGGTTTCATTTGTGTTTGAATCTTTTGGCAAATTAACTGATAACAGGAATTCAATGTCTTGCATTAGTTCGTTAAATGATTTATAATTTTGTAAATTTATATCTTCTAATGTGTTTATTCCTGTCCCATTATTTGTATTATATTCTTTTATTATATAATTCATATAATCTAATACTGACTTTTTTAAATTCTCTTTGTTGTTATGATAACTGTTATATATGTTATTTATTAGATCTATTACTTCGTTATATCGTTCTTCCTTCTCAGATGCATTTATATGTCTATCAGAATCTTGTAGTTTTTTATTATTTGTAACTTTATATACTTCTTCTACTATTTCTAATAAAAATTCTTCTTCTAATTTTTTACGATCATTGTCTATCTTAAATTTATGACCACGCTCTTCTTCACTAAATGATAATAATAATGTTTCCGCAATATCTATTTCTTTCTTATAGTTGTTTACTATATCCCAGTCTGGTCTTAATGTTAATTGTTTACCTATATTAGTGCCTCGTAATGCATCAAAGATTGGATCTGTTACAGCACCATAACCTACTAATTGTTTTATGAAATCATACTGTTTAATAAATTCAAATATGTCTTTACTATTTACTTCGTTAATTATTCCTAATATTTTTTTAATTGTGTCTTTATTAGAATTTATTATTTCTTTTACTTCTTCTCTATTTTGGAAATGTTTTACTAATAAATTATAAATAGAATTAAGTGTATTACTCTCTTTTATATTTTTCTGTTTTACATTTACTCTATTATTTATGGCATTTATAAATTTCTTCTTGACTGATTTATAAAAATTCTCTTTATTGATTGCATTATTATAATCTTCTTCTAAGTATGTATACAATATTTTAGTTAATTTACTGTTGTGCATACCGTTAATTTTTAATGGCTGGTTAACACCTTTTACTTCCGTATCTTGTTGGTCTTTCTCTAATATTCTATTCAAATACTTTGTCTCTATTTCATATGTTTTATCATTTAATAAATCGTTAAGTTCTTGTTCTATTCTTCTTTTCTCTTTTTCATCTTTTGTCTTTTGCGCTTCTCTGTATAGTTCTTTTATCTTTTCGAGTAGACTTTCTATATTATTTTCAGAACCTTCATTACGAACTATATTGTGAACTTTAGTTTCATTTGGTTCTAATCTACCTTCAGTAAATTTGTATTCTTTTTTATTTTTAAGTCCAAATAACTTTTCACTGTCTGTTGGAACCATTAAATATATACCTGCCCATTCTAATGCATTACTAAGTTCTGTGTCTAAAATCATATGGAACGCTGTCTTAACAAATGTTCCTGGCGCACTTACATATGGTTTCAATACACCTCTATTCAATACGGCAAATTCATTTGTATAGGCTTCCTTCATACCTTGTGTTATAAATGTTGCACCATCATCTATACTCTTCCCATTTATATTCTTATTAGGCTGTTCATAAAAAATAACTTTTAATTTTGTAGGTAATATTTTGTATCCCTTTTTTTGTAAGTATTCTCTTACTTCTTCTCTTGGTGCATTATATGGCATACCTAAGGTAGCTCTTTTATTCAATATCTTAGATATCTCTTCTACTTGATAATATGTCAAATCATCAAATCTTACTTCCGCAGTAGGATTGGTAGCTAAGATATATAATCTTTTTAGTAGTTCAGTATTACCATATTTATACTGTTCATATCCAAATCTAAATATTGTCGATATAAGTTTATTAACATAGTTCTCTATTTCGTTAATGTCTAAACCTTGACTGTTATTATTTAATATAAACTCTGATAATGCATAAAATAAATTTTTTTCTTTTTCTAATTCAGGATTATTACTTGTGTCTATTCCTTCCCAGAATAATTTTAATACATTTATGAAACCACTATATCTATTTAAGAATTCTATCCTCTTTTGTAAAGTATTTAATTCTAATCCTTTTATCTTGATATTTAAATTAAATCCTGTAATACCAAATGGCATTATAGGTATTAAATTATTCTTATAACATACATTCAAATAACTGTCTAATATTGCAACCGAACCTTCACTAAATCCACCCATATCGTATAGTTCATTGTCAGCTTCTAATAATAAGTTAATCAATTCTATTTCACTCTCAAGTGTATTTGATATTTCTTCAGTAATTATATGAGCTTGTGAAGGTAATCTAAATAAGTTTGTTGTTGCCTTACCACTGGCAGTGTTGATATCTTTATTTTCACCTAATTTAGTAAGACTAATTTCTAACTTTTGGTTTTTACTATTTATCGTAGCTACATATGTATTGATGTATCTGGAATTCTTTAATGTTAAATAATATTTTATTGCTGCCTTTTCTATTTCTTCACTTGTAAATTTGTTTACCTCTTCTAATTCGTCTATCGTAGTTTTATTAAATAATTCTAATACTTTCTTTATAAGAACTTTCTTTGCATTTTTTATATGGTCTTTATCTTCTTCTTCTATTGTAAATAATCTTAAAAATTCTTCTAATGTTATTCTATTTATTAAATTCTCTTTATCAGATAACTGCCATCCTAATATCTGTTCACCTATCTCAAATAATGCATTACTAAAGGATAATAAATCAATATCTTCATCTATATCTATGTCTAATATCGTGTTATCATCTGTCTCAATATCTTCAAAATCTATTACTTCACTTTCTTTCTTTTTCTTTTCAGTAGTAGTATCTTTTGTTGTTGTAGTATCAGGAACTAAATCTAATTCTCCTATCATTTCACTATATAATCCTAATATAACTTCTATAGCATTTAAACTATCTATGTATGTTGCCCATCCTTCTTCTAATACTATATTATGATATGGTATGTTATTAACACTACAAAATGTCTGTATAAGATTATTTAGTGCCTGTGATTGTTTGTTTACAAATGTATAATTAATATTACCACCTGCCATCTGTTCCCTTGCCTGGAAGAAATAATGTTCACTTCTTGAAGGTGTGAAACTTGAGACAAGTGTTTCGTATATATAAAGTCGTAGTAAATCTTTTATTTTGTTTTCTTTTTCTTCGTCTTTTATAGTATCCCATATTGTTTCTAAATCTTGTAAGACCCCTTCTAAACTATTACTTGTTATTAAACCTTCTCCTAATATTTCTTTTATTTCTTCAATTACAATTTCATTCTTTACATTACGCTTAAAGACATTACCAATTTCTTTATGTGTCATTATTTTTCTTAGTCCTGCTACACTTGACTTATTTACTGCTTCACCTATCTTTTCGTATAAATAAATATGCCCAGCTTCGTGTATTATTGTATTAAAATATGCACTCATTAGTCTATATGTATTGTCTATCTTTTTAAAGTATTTCTTGTTTACTCTAATAATATATTTGCCATCTTTATATTCTACCATACCAGAATAAGGTGCGTTTTCTTCTTCAGTTTCTTTTATTTCTACTTCTTTTGGCAAACCCATATCATTTAATGCAACTTGGAAACTATCTTGCATCATCTCTATTAGTTCTTCACTTAGTTTTTCATCTGTTATTTCAGATATTAACGGTTTTATGGCTTTATCATCAAATAAGTATTCATAGTAATCTGCAATTACTATATAATTTTTATTTATATATTTTATATATTCTTCTACTGTTATTTTCTTTTTGAAATATGCCACTGTAGTTTTTACGATTTCTCTTAACTTTTTCTTTGGTGCATTATCTCTAAGTAAATCGATATTGTTTAATGTATTTATCTCATACCTTGTCAAAAAGTAATCCGTCAATTCTAAATATGACTTATAATTTAATTCAAACATTTTGAATCTTTTAGCCATATCATATATAAAATAATCACTTTGACTTTCATTTGAGTTCTTATTATATTCTACTAATACTTCTTTTGATTTTATTTTTGGTATAAGTTTATTATCTACTAAATTAAAATATTTCAAGTAGAACTGCATTAACAATTTATTCTTTAATGTAAAGTTTGCTTCATCTTCAAACTTGTTTATTAAACTATAATATTTCTCTAATTTATTTAATAATAACCTGTCTTGTATTTCTTCTTTTGTAAAATCATTAAATATATTTGTCAGCACTTCTTTATATTGTTCATATTCTGGTAAACTTTCAAGTGCCTTTCTACCAGTAACAATATTTAAAAAATCTTCTTCAGGAATTTTAATTTCTGTATTTTCAAGATTGATAATAAAATCACAAGGCATATTATACTCCTAATTTTTGCATATATATGAAATGTTATTTGTTATTGCTTTTTGTCTTACATAATTTATACTTTCTTGCAATGTTAATATACTATCTAATTCATTAAATATCAAGTCGACCATATCGTCATATAACATATTATCACCTAATTTAGAATATTGATATAACATATAAGCTATTGTATTAACTATTTTTTCACTTACATCTTTGTCTATTGTCGTCTGCCCTTCAGTAACTGTGGTATAGAAAGATGTAATTGTAATCATATTATTTTCCTTGAACTCCATAAAGGCTCTTATCTCTTGTTGTTCTAATTCTTTTTTAGTTGCTTCTTCATTTTGTATTATTGCACTAAAATCTAAAGATTCTAACTCTTTAAATTCTCCGCCTTTTCCTGCTTCCGTTGTTTCTTGATTTGTTGTTCTATTAGTTCCTTCAATATTCATTCGTTCTATTATCTCAGTAATATTTAATCGTTTGTTATATAATGCATCAACTAAATTAGCTACTGGGAATATTTCTTTCTTTCTTGCTTCTATATTGTTTCTTACTATCGGGCTAAATAGTTCTTCATACTGTTTATAATTCTTTTCTAAATCATACTGAACAAATGAATACATATACCTTATCTTGTCTATCTCAGTTTCTGTCTCACTGCCAATTACATAGTTCATTATATAATTCAATAAGTTACTACCATAACTACGAGTAGCTTTTTTCTCTAATATAGTGTTTAACTGCATTAGTATATTCTCTATGTCAATACCTTCTGTAGATGGTTCACCTTTATTTTCACTCTTTAATAAATCTAAATGTGCTATTAGTTTATCTTCTATTGTAGATAATTTTCTCATTGTAGTTACATCAGAACCTGACTTTTCTGCAAAATCATAAAATTTCTTTATCAGCTCATCTATCAATTCTATTTTCTTTGCAATATTAAATTTGTCAGATTTAACTATTGTATTTAAGATTGTTATTGTATCTTCGTAATTTTTCTCGTAATTAGATAAATAATATTCTATAGTGCCTAAATCATCAAACTCTAATGTTGAATCATATTCTTGTCCTTTTATCTTTGCCAAATCTTCCATACTACGCAATAACATACTTGCGTGTAAATCTGCACTCTTATCCCTGAAATGATGTTTAATTGCTTCAAATACTATCGAACCAGCCTCAAATTTACCTTCTTCATATTTGACTAATAAACTTAATACGAACTTAAATCCTTCTAATGTGTTTAGATATATTTTGTTGTTCTTTAATTTTTCTGTTGCGTTTATCGTTTCTAAATTGAATACAAAATTCTGTGTTACATTATTAAATAAAACGGCTATATCTTCTAATGCATTCAAAGGTAAAATTCCTGCAATAGTTTCTATTGTCAATTCATTAATAAATTCTTTATATTCATCCCATCCAACTTCCGATTGTAAATAATCATTTGCTTCCTTTTCGAATAAATAGTTGTATATATCATTGTATAATTGAATAAAGAATTTACTGTTTACTATTGCTCTTATCCAAGTAATATCACCTTTATCTTTACTATATTCTCGTTGTGCCATTAAATAGTCATCATCTACTCCCAACTTTTCACTTAACTTTTTCACAATTTCTCCACTATTGGCTAATCCTACCCTAACATTCTTAACACTTTTAAGGAAATATGTCAATATCATATTATCAGAGTTATATGATACAATATGCCCTTGTCCTTCAATCGGTATTTGTAAATTCGCAATATTATTAAATTTAGAAACATCTTTTATAACTATTTTCTCAAAATACTTTATAGGTTTAGGTAGTTCTTTAAATGGTATCACTTCCTGGTATATAGATAATGCAGTGTTATAAGCGTTCTCTAATTCTTCACTAATTTCATTGTTTACACTCATTTCCATCAATCTTCTTAGCTCATTTTTCATTTCTATATCTACTAAGATTTCATTTATATTTATATTCAATTCTTTAAACTTTTTATTGTTTTCATCTATTAAGTCAATTAATTCTTTTGTGTTTTTAGCTTCATTTATCATTTGAATTATTTCTTTTTTCTTATCTTCTTCTATACCTGTTTCAGTTAATAATGCAATAAGTTTTGTCTTGAAAAATTCTAACTTTATAGCTCTATTACTACCACTCGCATGTTCTATATTTGCCTGTCTTATATTATCAATTTCAGGTGATGTGAAAGGTGAATATATTTTTTTGTTTATTTGATATTCACTTATTACAGAAAACGCTGATAATATTTCTGGCTGGTTCTCTGGTAAGTTCACCGATGTCGGAACTAATTGCGAATTAAATTGATATATCGTCGGATATATTTTAGTTTCTACTGCACTGGCTAAAATTTGGTTAATAGTAATAGTTGTCATTGCTTCCATTATCGCAGAGTCTTTTGCCATATCTGATAATATCTTCTTATATTCATCTGATAAATTACTTTCTTCACTTGCAAGTTCTAATAATCTGTTCTTTAATTCTCTTTGTATTCTACCTGTATTATTTAATAATTTTGTTTTTTCATTCGTAGTAAACATATTGATTATACTGTTCATAGAATTTATAATCGCAGGATCACTCAAACTCTTACCTGCAATCTTTATAAACATTTCTGTTGCTACTGTTGTAGTAATTACTTGTGTAACTATTTCTTCAATATTACCAAGTTGTCTAATACTTACTTCACCTTTCATATAATGCGGTAAAACTTCTACAAAGTATCTTATTGTATCACCACGATATGTTCCAAATTGTCTTCTTATTAACGATATTATTTCTGTCAATTGTTCCTGTGTCTTTCTTAAATTTCCTACACTTACTAAATCAGCCGCAAATTCTTTTGTTAAAATGTTATAATACTGTAATTCATTTAGTAAACTATTTAATTTATCTATTGCAAATAGAACTTTGTTAATATCTATGTTCCTAACATCCTGATGATTACCACCTAATTCACTTTGTAGTATTTGTAATGCATTACTTGAATATGAACTTATTATATCTACTATCTCACGCTCTACTGCATTTATTCTCATAAATGTTCTGAACACTTCTAATGGACTGGTAGCATTTTTAAGTCCATTAGAAATAGCTTCTTGTTTATCCTTTACAAATTCTGCCATCGCATTTTCTTGTATAGCCTTGTAAATAGAATTTGTAAATACTATCATCATATTCGATACTTCATTGACAACAAATTCCTGCGGTTCGGCTTCTATTAACATACTGTATATAGTGTTCCCAAGTAAACTGGTCTCTGGATAATGCTTATGGTAATCAACTTTTACCATATTTTTAATTTTATTAATATTATTTGCATTGATACCTTCACTCTTAAAATAATCTTCTATGAATTTTATAAATTCAAGTTTTATAACATCTCCATCTATCACTTTTTCATTTCTAAATTCTTCTATTATCTTATTAAGTTTCTGTCGTATATCATTTAATTCTTTTGAAGGTATATCAAATGCTGTAGTAATAGAATTTATTACTTTAATCATAAATGCACTGTATTCATCTTTTGGTATGCTTTTAAACTTATCAGTGAAATCTTCAATATTCAAAATGTTATTGTTGTCTTCTTTAGTTATTGGTTTTTCTACACGAACAGTATAGGCAATTCCTAAGTCAATGGCTGTTTGTAGGTCTTCTCTTCTTTCACTTTGTATTGTAGTTTTATTATAATATTCTGTTAATGCATTATCATCTTCTATAATCTCATTATTACCTACATAGTATATCAATTGTTTCACAAACTTTAATACATCAATCTCTTCGTTTTGTTTTTCAGTATCACCTTCTCTATTGTCTAAAATATATAAGAAACTGTAAATAATATCTTGTAATGAATTTATTCTACTTAATACTTTTAATGGTGAAGATTTTACACTATCTTCTTTCGCAGCTATTTCATTTATCTGGTTTATTATTTTATTTGTCTGTTCATATAATTCTTTTGCCTTGTCTAACTTAGCTTCTTCCCCACTAAAATTAAAATTATATGCATATATTACACTAAATATGTTGTTTACTTGCTCCGCTATATATTTCTTTATTATTTCAGTATAATGTTCCTGAAAAACAACATCATAGTTTGTTTTTCTTTCTAATAATGCTTTTACTTGTAATATCGCATGTTCTAATGTTTCAATCGTATTATTGTCATTTGCATTTTTAATAGCATTAAGTAAGTTAGTCTTTATATTATATGCCCACGCATCAAAATATTTTTCAGCTACCTCATCATAAACATCTTTGTCTTTACCAGATAATTCTAATTTTATTTCTTTTAAATCAATACTTTTTATTAGTTCTTCTAAGAATTCAACTATATTATTATCATTTGGCTGTTCTATAACTTCTCTGGTCAATTTATCAGATAATTTGTTTAATAATGCACCTACTATTTTGTTTTGATATAAATACATTAAATAATTATATCTATTATATACTATCTCAACTTCACCTAAAAGTTCTAACTCTTTTGCTGTAAACATTGATACATCTTTTTTACCACTTTGTAGATACAAGATGAATTTCAACATAAATGAATTTGTTATTTTAATATCTGGTTTTGTTTCTCTTAATACTTTCAAAAATGGAAATGAATCTTCTATTGTAATTCGTTTATCATTTAATATTCTACTATTTTTTAATAATTCCCTTAATTTCTTATATTCTTCTAAAAGTATATCCGCTGTCTTATCAAATTCGTCTTTCTCTTTTGTTGCATCAGTCCTAATATAATGCCCTTTACCTTCCTGTTGTTCTTTACTATATTCTTCAAATATTTCTGTTAACTTAGTCTTATAAAGAAGTTTTAATATCTCATTTACTTCATCTGTGTCTGCAACTTGTTGCATTTCTCTTCCTGCAGCTGTTAAAGGTTTTTCATCCCCTGACATCGTATTTAATTCTTCTTCTAATCTTTTTACTTTCTCATTTACTCGTTGTTTACTACTAACAGTTACTTGTTTCGTTACAGTAGTTGCTTTAAGGTTTTCCATTAAATTTAAACTTAGAATTTGTTGTTTTTCCTGTATTTCTTTTATTATAGTGCCACCTTTTTCTGTTAATTCTTTTACATAGCCTTCTATCTCTTCTTTTGTAAATGTTACTTTGTTTATTGTAATAGTATCTTCTTCACCTACTTCCTGCACATGTTCTTGTGTCTGTTTCTCACCAACTATGGCTAATGATTTTAGTATTATTTTGTCACCTGATTGTGATTGATATATTCTTACATCTTTATCATCTTTTGTAATTGTTCCAATATAATTTTCACCTTGTTGTTTTGGATTAAAATACTTGGCTTCTATTTTTAATCCCTGTTCATTTACTTTAATATCTGTCAATAGAGCTTCTGAAGGTTCTACAATTACTTGACTTTTCTCATTACTTGCATTTTCTATACTAACAGCACCAGTCGTAGGTATAGTTATCTTAACTCCTAATACAGGTGTTTCTGTTTTTACTTTTGTATCTTCATTAGTATTAATTTCATATAATGCATAAGTATCTTTATCTGGATTTTTAGCTGTAGGTTTAATTTGTCTTAATTTATATTCTTTCTTCCCTTCTGGTGTTGTTAACTCAAAAGTGTTGCTTACTTTTAGATTAGAATTTTCTTCTTTCTTAAGTTCTATAGCCTGATTATCAATTGTTAATGCAATATTTTCTTGTGTCAAATGGACATATTCACTATCACCTGTATTTAATCTACCATCAGGTAATATATCAGTGTTTAATGTTAATACTTGTTGTAATGCAACTTTTCCATTCCCATTTAATTTTTCTAACTCTTCTAATGTCTTTTTATGTTTGTTATTGATTTGATTATAAAACGGTGTATATATCTTTGCCTTTTCTAAATTACGCAATACCTTTCCTGTTCCACTTGTTATTGCCATTACACCTGTTAATGTTCCTAATTCTACACCTAATGCAAACAAAAGATCTTGTGTCTTTATATCTATATTGTTACCAATATATTTCTTCCATAATAAACCTAATGATGTCTGCGCACTATCGTCTTGTAAATCCAACATATATTTACTAACATCCTGAACACCACCACCTATGTATTCTTCCATCTGTTCTTTACCTAATTCCATAAAGAATCGTGTGAAACCTTTGATTGCATTGTTAGTTTTAGTTATTTTTGCTGGGAATAATTTATTCTTTATCTTCTGTGATAATGAAGTTACACTAACACTCATTTGTTCGTTAAATGAATATTCAGATAAATTCTCTATGAATTGTGAAAACATACCATATAAAAATGCCTTACGATATTCTGCCGTATTCTTATTACCGTGTTTCATATACACTTTATAATAATCTTCAGCATAGTTAAATCCTGCAACACCATATCTTACCATCATTAAAGGGTTTGTTGCTAATGCCTTTCCCATATAATACCATCTCGAAGTAGCTGCCTTTGTCATAAATCTTAAATAATTCCAGGTCTTAGATAAATCACCAGTTTCTTTTGCAAATCGTAATAGATTATTATAATGTTTAATCTCTGCTGCATAAGATGTTAAAGATAATCTACCTATAGTTCCTGATAATATTGGAACTCTATATAAGAATTTACCTAACCACGACATTGATGTAATAGGTTTTAATCCGCTTGCCCGTGTCAATATTATGTTACTACCAGCTGCACCTTTCTCTAATAAGTTTGCCATCTCACCTACTTGTTTCAGTTTGTCTGCACTTACATACATTATCCTACCTAACATACTTGTTCTTTCGACTAATGCACCAGTCTGAGCTGCTTTTATTCCACCAGCTACTAATGAAGTATTAAATCTACTAAATCCTGCTGTAATTATCATTTCTAATATACTTTGTTGTATACCTTCAAATATCATTTCTAATGCACTAAATGAAGGCATACCATAATGTGTTTTACCTAATAATAGTCCTTTATAGTATTCTGAAAAATATTTATTCTTATGGATGTAGTCTAAATTATACAATAAACGATTGCGTTCTTGTGTTAATTGAGATAACCTTTGTTCTTTTTCTTTTTTAGAAATATTAGAAACTTTTATGTTTTCTACTTGTTTTCTATAATTAGTGTCAATAATCTTTTTCTGTAAATCAATATATGATATATTTTCTTTATTTGTGTCTGGAGTTACTTGACTAACATTTTGTTTATTGTCAGTCGCAATAGTAACATTTTGTTGTTTATTGGTTGTATCTGTTTTTGGTTTTTGTGTTCCAGTAATTTCAGGTGTAGGTGTCTGTGTCTGTGTTACTGCATTACCTTTATAATCTTTTGTAACTTTCTCTGTCTGTTGTTTTAATTCTCCCCTACCAAAATAATCTAATATCTTCTCTATATAGAACTTCTCACCATATTTATTCTTAAAATATAATGTAACATCTTTTTCTATTCTGTGTTGTACTTGGGCATTACGCATATACATATTTGGGACTACGCCAGAAACTATTAGAAGTTGGTTATTTTTATTATTATTATATTTACTATATTCTTCATAACCTTTATATGCTTCTAATATCTCTTTATATTTATTACCACCTTGTAATGCATCAAAAAGTAATAAGTCTCGTAAAGAAAACTGTATCTCTTGATTATTATTATCGTAAATACCTAATGTTATTTTTTTATCTTCTTTAATTACTTCATATACTTCTTTTCTTATCTCTTCTATATTTGTTTTATCTACTTTAATTTCTTTACCTTTTAACGAATGGTTCAAATAATCCATTAATGTTTGTATTGCATAATCACCTGTAGATTCTAATATACTCGCATCGGTTACACTAAAATCTTTTAACTCTATGTCTATTCCTGCATTAGTTAAATTATTGGCTATCCATCCACCAAATTCTTTCTTATACAATGAATACTTGTCTGTAAAATATTTCCTTTGTTTTATGTTCTCATAAACTACATATGCCATACGCCATATTCTATTCTTATCTTTCTGCGTAAGTTTAGAATATACTTCACTATAATCTTTGTCTACTATCTCTGCCAATATACTATCATTGAATAAACTTAAAAACCATCCCCCCATATGTTTATCCATAGCGTAACCTAAATCACTACCAGGCTTTAAGTTTAAATCACCTGTATAGGCACCTATTGCAATATTAGTAGAAATGTAAGCTATAAAGTCTTCTGTTGCATTATAAGTTATGTTACCTTTACTATCTCGTTTCGTCATCTTAGAGACATCTTCTAATATTGCACGTGTATAATTATTAGTCAATGTTCCACCATAGTTCCATCTAAACATTTTACCATACTTTGCTACATCAAACATTAAGTATGGCTTCTTATTCATTGCCTTTATCCTGGCAATAGTTCCAGGTGCTAACTGCATATCTCCAAAATCTTGTGTGAATTTTAATGTATTAGAACTTAAATCTAATACACTTGCATTATTTGGGTCTGTAATAAATGAAGAAAATGTAGGAATATATGTAGGATTTTGTATTATAGTCTTCGTTGTATCACTTTTACTTATCGTAGTAGTAGTGTCTGTAGTTGTTTTTTGTTGTTCATTGGATTGCCCACTACTTACATTTATAGGTGTTGCCTTAATATTATATTTAGAGAATTCATTGTTTAACATAGGTTTAATATCATATCCTAACGCAGTAATTACATTAAATAACCTGGCATAACTAAATTCTTCCGTAGTGTCTTTGAATACATTATCAAAAGTTATTATAGTATTATTCTTTATTGCATCATAAACATTATTTAATTTGTTTATATTATTGTAGAATTCATCTATAGTTGGAACATTACCAAATATATTCTTAGATAACTCATACAACTGGTAACTATTATTTATTTGTTTGTTATTGTATATATCATCAAATTGGATTATTAAATTACTATTTACATCCATCAAATAAGGTTTAAGAATATCGTCTAATCTCATTGTCCATTACTCCTTAAAACTGTTTGTAAATCGTAAACTTCTTTTATAACGCCTGTTTCTCTGAATAACTTAGTTTGTAATGCATTAAAAAGATTTGTATTAAATGCTTGATAATGAGTATTAATAACTGAAAAATAGCCCTTATATTTATCATCTTTACTAATATTCACTAATTTTGTTGGTTGGTTTTTATCATCTTCTACAGGTGCTTCTAATATCATATATGGAATTCGATTACTAACACCACTAAATGCCAATGATGTCATCTTGGCTAATCCTGAAAATATTCTTGGTTTATTTTTTTCTAATACATTTTTCAATTCTGTAGGATTTTTTACATCTGTTATATCTATTTTGTATGCATAATTCTTATCACCTTGTTTCACACCTATATACTTCTTGCCTTCTTGCTCATCCACAATATAATCAAATAAATCACTATTTATTATTTTATTATTACCATTTAGTTGACTAATTATATTACTTAAATCAACATCAATAGCTTCATCTATCTTATGGATATCATCTGCTGACATTTCAAATTTATCTATTACAAACTTATGATAATGATATTCAGGGTCAGCTTTTAAATCTTTAAGAAAACTTACATATTTACCATCTACATTTCCTAAAAGAACTTGTGTCATTTTTGTTAACGTAGGAACATATTTTTTATAAATACTATTCCCATTATCAATCTGTGTAATTCCATCACTACCACGCATATAAAGTTTACCATCACTAAAAATATTTGTCCCTTCATTTCCACTCTTATTTTCTGGTATAGGTGCAACACTTAATTGATCTAATACATCAGTTTTAGCAAAAATTACTACATCATTTTTTAATCCTAATTTACTACCTTCTATAACATATTTGATATTATATTCGTCTTCATAAGGTAATGCTGAAGAAGTTTCTTTCTGGAACTTACCGTCTTTATTTGTTTTTAATTCTACTTTATGTGTTAATGCTACAAACTCACCTGGATTGTTAGTTCCTATAACACTTCTTATAACACCATTTTTGTCTATTTTATTTTTTTGTCCATTATATAAACCTACTAAAAAGTAATTACATGTTAAGAAGCTTGAAGGATTAGAAAAACTTGGCGTATATTGTATATCGTTAACAAAATTATCATTATTATATGTTACTTTTTTATAACCTTCTTTTTCTATTATTGGTATAGAGTCTATCTTCTTTTTTATTATATTATCTAATGTCTCTTTAATCTTATCATTACCACTACCTTTACCACCTGTTGATAATGCACCACCACTAAATACATACTTCGGAACATCACGCAGTAAGTCATACTTCGTTATTGGGTCTACACTTTTTACTTTACCTGTTGTAGGATCCATATTGATTACATTATATTTTGGTGCTAAACCATTTACATTAGAAATTTCCCATACTCGTTCACTTACTGTATATCCACTCATATTTATAACTGGTATTCGTTCCGATATGTAAACATAATTATTTGTATTTTTATCTTGTGAAATATGGTAGTCTACGGCTTCATTACTTTTGTCTATGTAATATTTTATTCTATTATAATCTATGTTAGTTTTGTTTAATTCATTTCCAATAACATCATACATAGTTTTTTTAACTATCTTATTATTCTCACGCCAGTATACTTGTTTATTCGGGTCAGCTGAATTGATTATAGTAGCTAATGAATTCCTTGTTTTTTCAAATTCGTCTTTCGCTGTCTGAACAGCTACAAGCTTATTCTCTATTAGTGTAGCACCTGTAACATTACCTTCATCGGCAAACTGTTTCTGTTGTGTTTTTAACTTCTCTATGTATGTGTTATATGCTTCTGACCTTTTACTTAAATTCTGTGATAAAACATTCATATCAAATTTATTATCTACTGTCCCTTCTTTCTTAACATCGAAGGTATTTAACATTTCAAATTCTTTATCTATGTTGGCAATAGTTTCTGTGGCATCACGAGTGTCTACTATCTTTTTTATATTCTGAACCATATAAAACTTTTGCATCTGCATCTGTTGTTGTTGCATTGCAAACTGTGTTAACTGATTTAACATTTCATTTATGTCCATAAGATAACCCCTTATTTATTTAGATTTGATAAATATAACGTTCTGCGGCTATGCGCCGTTTTAATGGCGTATAACCGCTGTTAGCTGCTGGGTCATTTTTTTTTTAAAAATATTATATTCTCTTTCAACATAGTGTTTGATAATTCTCCTTTTACATTAGTGGGTGAATTTTTGGATGGCATTCTTTTATTAATTATATTTCTATATAATATTTTTTCTGTTTTG
>Ga0208825_1000507_pt1 | contig 37312 bp, 29 predicted proteins | sample AD_UKC113_MetaG_FD_184450 | JGI IMG/M metagenome (GOLD analysis project Ga0208825, IMG submission 184450) | Active sludge microbial communities of municipal wastewater-treating anaerobic digesters from Hong Kong - AD_UKC113_MetaG (SPAdes)... | ecosystem: Engineered > Bioreactor > Anaerobic >... | reverse complement strand
TTAAGACAGATAAGACAATTTGAAAAAGAAACAAAGACAAGATTATCACAACTTGAAAAAGAAACGGCAAAATATATTCTGTCACCAAAAATAGGGGAACTTAAAGAAAAATATTCTATCCAGAAATATGTAATTGATTACTTAGATGAACTTGAAAAAGATATTGTCGAAAATGTTGACGAATTTAAAGAAAAAAAAGAAATTGAAATACTACCCGGGATGAAATTACCAGAAAGAGAATCAACCCTTTTTAAATATAGTGTAAATGTTCTTATTGATAATTCAAAAACGAAAGGTGCCCCAATAATAGAAGAAACAAATCCAACCTGCTATAATTTGTGTGGAAGAATTGAATATAGACCTCAGTTTGGAGCAATGATTACTGACTTTACAATGATAAAACCAGGGGCTTTACATAAAGCAAATGGTGGATACTTAATTCTTCAGGTTTTTGATGTTCTTAAAAATTATTTCTCATGGGAAATATTAAAAAGGGCACTCAAAAATAAACAAATAATAATTGAAGACCTTAATGAACAATTTCGTCTAATAAATACCCCAACTTTAAGACCCGAACCAATACCATTTGATACAAAGGTAATTCTTATAGGAAACCCATTGTATTATTACCTCCTTTATTATTATGACGAAGATATGAAAAAACTTTTCAAAGTAAAAGCAGATTTCAGTACAATTATGGATAGAAATAAAGAAGGAATAGAAAGTTATACATCTTTCATAAGCAAAATCTGTAATGAAGAAAATTTAAAACCATTTGATAAAGAAGCAGTTGCAAAAGTAATTGAATATGGTTCAAGATTGGTAGAAGACCAGGAAAAGTTAACAACAAGATTTATTGAAATTGCAGATATTATAAGAGAAGCAAATTTCTGGGCAGAAGAAGAAAATTCAAATATTGTCAAAAAAGAACATGTGAAAAAAGCACTTGAAGAAAAAATATACAGGTCTAATCTTATAGAAAAGCGAATTGAAGAACTGATTAAAGAAGGAACTATAATGGTTGATGTTGATGGAGAAAAAATAGGACAGATAAATGGTCTATCTGTTATGGCACTTGGGGATTATAGTTTTGGGAAACCATCAAGAATAACTGCAACTATTTCTGTTGGAAGAGATGGAGTAATAAATATTGATAGAGAAGTAAAACTTGCTGGAACAATTCATAATAAGGGGTTTCTTATTATAAACAATTATATAAAAGAAAAATTTGGACAGAAAAAAGCAATTACTTTTTCTGGCAGTATTTGTTTTGAACAATTATATGAGGAAATTGAGGGTGATAGTGCATCTTCAACAGAACTATATGTTTTACTTTCAGTTCTTTCAGGACTTCCAATAAAACAGGGTATAGCAGTAACTGGCTCTGTTAATCAAAAAGGAGAAATTCAACCAATAGGCGGTGTTAACGAAAAAATAGAGGGATTTTATTATACCTGTAAATCAATAGGACTTACAGGGAACCAGGGAGTTATAATTCCTGAGAAAAATGTAAAAAACCTTATGCTTAATGATGAAGTAATTGAAGCAGTAAAAAATGGGAAATTTCATATCTGGTCTGTGAAAACAATTGATGAAGGGATAGAAATTTTAACACGAGTTCCAGCAGGGAATATGAAAGAAGATGGTACATATCCTGAAAACACTGTAAATTATATTGTTGGTAAGAAAATTGATGAACTTACAGAAAAATATATAGAAACCCAAAAACCAGGAAAAAGCAAAAAGAAATAATTATAGATACATCAAAAAATTCCATATCCAAATCTTCTGAAAATATCAGGTCTATTTCTCCAGTCCTTAATGACCTTTACTTTTAGTTGTAAATAAACATTTTTCCCGAGTAAAAATTCAATTTCTTCTCTTGCCAATTGACCAATTTTTCTTATTCTTTCTCCGCCCTTCCCTATTATTATTCCTTTAAGATTATCTCTTTCAACAATTATATTAGCACTAATAAAAATAACATCTTTGTTTTTCTGTCCTTCTCTTATTTCTTCAACTTCAACTGCTACTTCCTGTGGAACTTCCTGATGTGTTTTTTCAAGAATTTTTTCTCTTATTATTTCACCTATTTTATATTCAGTTGGCAAATTTGTATCTACATCTGAAGGATAAAACTTTTCTCCTTCTGGTAGATGAGAAATTATAACTTTAATAAGGCGGTCAACATTTTGCTTTTTAAGAGCAGAAATAGGAACAATATCTAAAAATTCATATTTTTTATTAAGTTCATCAATTAAAGGTAGAAGTTCCTCTTTATCTTTTAGTAAATCAATTTTATTTATAACAAGGAGTATTTTTTTATTTGTCTTTTTTAACACTTCAAGAATTTTTTCATCTTCTTCTCTCCAGCCCTTAGCATCAATTAAAAAAAGAATTATGTCTGTTTCATCAATTGAACTTAATATCATTTTTTGCATAAACTTGCCCAATTGATTTCTCCATTTTTCTATTCCAGGAGTATCAATAAAAATAATTTGCCCTTCCTCACAGTTATAAATTCCCAAAATTTTTATTCTTGTCGTTGCCGGTTTTGAAGAAACAATAGAGACCTTTTTATTCAGTATATTATTTAGAAGTGTTGATTTACCAACATTTACTCTCCCAACAATAGTAACAAATCCACTTTTCATTCAGGTATCTCCCAATCATCAATTTTAAAAATTTCTTTTTTTCTTTTTAAATAATAAATATAATTTTCATAACTCACATCAGGTGGAACCCTATGGTCAACATGAGGTATATACCCACCTGAATTAACAAACTCCTTTATTCTTTCTAATTCATTATCAATTGACTTCTCCCCATTAATTAAAGCAATTTTATTAATTCCACCTTTAAGAAGAACATTTTTGCCGTATTTTTTTCTTAAAACAACAGGGTCAGAACCACTATTTATTTCAAGAGGAAACATAACATTTACCCCAGCAGAAAGCCATAAAGGAACAAGTTGATTTATATTTCCATCACAATCAACAATTACAACATCTATTTCTTCTTTTTTTAATTTAGAAGTTATTTTCTTATATTTTGGAACCATAAATTTCTCAAAAAGTTGTGGAGATATCATCGGCTGCGTCTTAAATGCCATATCCTCCCAAAAACATGCAAAGTCAATACCTTTAACTTCTTCAAGTGCCTTTTCATTTAATGTAAGAACAAAATTTGCTACATATCCCATTATATCTTCTATAAGGTCTGGCTGAGTATAAAAACTTATAAGACAATTCTCAAATCCCATCCAATCCCTAACCCATCCAAATAAACTACCAACATTTATTCCTAAAGGATAATCCCTTTTTCCCCATTCTTTTTTTAAACTTTCCCAGCTAGAAGGATACCTTTTTTCAATATCAGGTTGAAGTCGTTCTTTAAACTCATTCCAATCATTTCTATTTTCAACAGGAAATTTTAAAAAATGAGGAATTGATGAAGAACCATCTTTAAATATCTGTAAAATTCTACCTGAACTATCTTTTTTAATTATATGTCTTCCTGTCTCTTCAATTATTTCTTCTTCAAAATAAGGTAGTAATCCAAGATTGATTGGAATTATTTCTTGCCTATCAAATTTAAAATATATATCTCCTTTATTATTGTTATTTATATATTCAGGTAGCCCTTCTTTATGCCATTTTAAAAATGTCTCATTCCACCAGCCAAATTCACAGTTGAATATCCTATCAACTTCTTCAAACTCAAAAATCCTTCTCCATCTTTCTCTATTTGTCATATTCCTATAAAATAATTTCCTGCCCTTTTTCTGCTGACTCCTTTTCTTTAAGAACTACATAAAGAGAATCTCTTGCATCCTCAGGGGTTACTACCTGAAATGGTTTGTTATGAATAACATGGTCTATAAAATATCTTAACTCATAAAAGTACCCTCCCATATCTTCAATATTTCCCTCTATTCCTTCTACTTTTATTTTTTCAAAAGTTGGTCTTTCAACATTCCCATTTGCCCCATAAGCAACGACAGTTGGAGTATTTCTTGAATTAAACTCAATTGTCCCTTTTTCAAATTTTGCAATATAACTCATTTCAAATGGAAAACTTGGAGGAAAATCCCATTCACCATCAGCATGAGCAACAATCCCATTTCCAAATGTAAAAGTTGTAAGTACATTAGCATCATTATTATAGTTTTTAACTATTTTTGAAAAAATTTTTTTAGGTTTTTCTCCTAAAAGATAAAGCAAAAAATCAGTATCATGAATATGAAGGTCAACAAGGGCCCCACCACTTTTTTCCTGTGAAAGCAACCAATTTTCCCATCCCCATGTTGGAAGTGGAGATAATCTCCTCATTGAAATTAATTTTAAATCCCCATATCTTTTACTATCATATGCATCTTTCAAGAATTTATATTCAGGCCAGAATCTAATGACCTGTGCAACCATAAATTTGACATTATTTTCTTTACAAACTTTTATCATTTCATTTGCATCCTCAACAGTAAGAGCTATCGGTTTTTCACATATAACATCCTTTTTATTTTCTGCTGCTTTTATAACATATTCTTTGTGTAAAAAAGTAGGCAGACAAACATCAACAATCTGTATATCCGGCTTTTTAAGAATTTGCTCAGGGTCGAAATATGGTATTGTTTTAAACTTTCTTGCAAGTGATTTTGCTTTCTCCCCTCTTATATCAGCAATCCCTACAATCTTTACATCCGGCAATTGACTATAAACTGTTGAATGCATTTCTCCCATAAAACCTGCTCCAAGAATACCAACATTAGCCATTTTTCCTTCCTCCTTTTGTAATTTTTAATACTGGTAATATTCTATTGCCACTTTATTGAAAATGAAAAAACATTATTTTTTTCAACTGTTTGGACTAATTTTCCATCAACAAGCCCAACAGCAAAGTCAATTTTTTCCTGGAGTTGATACTTCCATAACCCCTTTTTATCATAAGAAAGAAAGTAAAAATAGTTACCCTTTTTACCACCCAAAATATCCAGAACAGAAGGAGAAAATATAGCAAAATCAATATCTTCATCAGAAGAAAAATTTTTTATTAAAGTTCCATCACCATTAAAAAGATAAATTTGTCCTTTTTTTGTTGAAACACAGATAAAATTTGTATCTGTAGTTATTTTTATATCTTCTATTTTCCCTTCAACATTTTTTCTCCATCTTTCATTTCCATCATCAGAAAAACAACAAACAACACCATTTTCAAGTCCAGCAAAAACCCAATGGGCATCAGAGGAAATTTTTATAATATCTATATTTTTACTAACTTCTAAATCCCAGAAAATTTCACCATTGTTATCAACATAATAGACATTATTATTTACACCAATTACAAGAAACCTTCCATCTTTTGAAATATCAATTCCTCTTCCATAATTGTTTAATTTTTTATTCCATAAAACAGTTCCATATTTATTTAAAAAGTAGATATTCCCGCCTAAACAATAAAAAGAGAAATATTGTCCATCAGGGGAAACAGCAACTTTAACAATTTTCTCTGGAAAAGATAATTTTCTAATAATATTTCCTTTATCAGAAAGAATATAAACATAACCTCCTTCAGTTCCTAATATTGTTCTTTTTCCATCATCTGAAATTTTTATATCAGATATTAAACTATCTGCTTCAAATGACCATATAAGTTGATTTTCAGGTATATAAAGAAAACCAGGAATATCTTTTTCCTGAAACTTATAACAAAATCTTTCTATAATATTTGGCAAAAATCTAATATCATCTGCTTTGAATTCATAATTTTCAAAAAATATTTTTTTCTTTGGGTCAAAAACATTTATTTCGAAAATATATTGTGATTCAATTCTTGAAAGGAGTGGTTTTATAACATAATCAGCATTTAAAATTTTTGCAACATAGGAAAGGTCTTCTTCATCACCAATATCTTCTTCTGTAATGTTTTCCTCTTCTAATACTTTTTTAAGTTGTTCATTTGTTATTAAATTTATGTTCTTTACTTCTTCCTTAAATATCCCAAGGAATAAATCCTGAAAATCACTCTTTAAAAAATCAGGTACATTATTATAACTAACATTTAAAGTAAGTATATTTGTATTTTTCAGTAATAATTGAATATTTTTTATTTTACTCGTAAGATAGGAAACAGAATATTTTTCACCAAAGAAATTTTTTGTCTCAACTACATTTCTAATTTCTTCATAAATACCTTCTGCATCTCTTAACATATTTTCTTTTTGATAAATAGTTGCAAGTTTCATCATATAAGTAGTATCTGGAATTATACATTTTGAAAGATACATTTGAAGGTACTTTATACCCTCTTTATTTTTATTATGAGAAAGAGCATAATCACCAATTATTCTGTATAAATATGCATCTGGAGTTGCATATTTCAAATATTTCATTGCTTCTCTATCCTGGGGCCAACCATTTGGCCAATTAGAAGGAGAAAATGGTAAAACAGATTGTATTTTTGTTTCTGTAAGACGAAGATAATAATCAGCATAAGAAGTCATACCTTTTGTATCAAATTCATCTGCTTTTTTTAAATAATTTTTTATGTAATCAGGGAATACAACAAGAATATTTTTATTTTTCTCATACCACTCACTTGAAAAACAAATAAAAGAAAATAAGAAAAACAAAAATAGAAATTTTTTCATAACGACTCCTTAAAAAGCATAATACCAAATTGTTCAGGGATATCTATTCTCCCTGTCCAAGTTGAAGTTGATCTATTTTCTATTTCCCTTAGAAAATTTATGCGCCATTTATCTCCATTTTTTATTTCGTTTATCTCAAATTCACTCAAAGGAATAGAAATTTCTGCAATCCATCTATTTGATTCTACATTACTTTTAGCAATCCAGTTTGATTGCCAATTTTTCTCCTTGTCATTATCTGTATAAAATTTCCAGATATAGGAATATCTAATTAAGCCCATTGGATGAAGAACAAATTGATACCATTGCCCTTTAGAATTATACGGGGCTATAGAAATTGTTATAAAATCCCTTGTATTTAAAGTTATTTCTCTGCTTCCCTGGTCTTCACAAATTATAAGAAAATATAAATTTTTCTCATCATAGCCAACTGCAACCTTTGTCTGGATATTATAAGGGACTTTTTCTTTTTCAATGAGTATAAATTCATTACTCATTTTTACCATATCCCAGTATTTATCATCATCCTTTCCATCTATATTGATTGTACCTTCTATCCTATGAGCATATATAATTTTTTCTGTAACCTCTTGAATTCCAAGTTTTTCTTTATAAAGTGCTTGTCTTATTTGAGGTATTTTCCCCCTTAAAGATAATGGTATTGAACTATCATTTAAATACCTATTTGCTTGGCTTCTTAATGGTTCAATATTTTCTTCAGATATTCTAACAAGAAATTCAATTCCCTTTATTTCACCCATTTTTGATAGAGAGTAAGATGCTGCAAGTTTAACATCAAGTTCTTCATCTTCTAATGCCTGTAAAAGTAATCCTATACTTCTTTTATCTTTGATATACCCAAAAATTTCCGCTGCTTTTTTCCTGTATTGTGGATTAGAACTATTAATAAACTTCATAGCATATGGGAAAACATCCTTTTGCCCCATTTTTGCAAGAGAATAGGCAGAATAAAGTTGTAATTCAGGGTCATTGTGTTTTAAATTTTTTTGAAGAATTGGTATTGCTGTCTTATCTCCAATTTCTCCAATTGCAAGTGTAGATATCTTTCTTGTTTCAATATCTGAGTCCAATAATGCATCCTTTATTCCTTTGGCAAAAAATCTTTCTGGTTTTCTCAGAACAACTTCAATTGCTTTATTTTTAACATCAGAATAATTACTCAAAAGCATTTTATAAATTAAATGTTTAACTTCGTCTGTTTGAATAATTGCATCCACTATATCAATTACAAATTTTCTATCACTTGGGTTAGAACTTTTAATTTTTTCATTTAATTTATTCACAACATCTCTTAAAATTTTTCTGCTTTCTTCTTTTACTCTTCCACATGTCTCATTTTTTTCATGATAAGAAAGTATTTCTAAATATTGAACATCAAACATGTCCAAAAGTGAAAATGCAACAATTGCCCCATATCTTATTAACTGGTTAGGGTCTTTTGTTTTCTCAATAAGATAATTTTTTACACTTTCATCTCCAACTTTACCAATTAAATTCAAAGCCGATAGACGCGAATTTATTGAATTGTTTTCATCATCAACAAATTTTTCAAGTGCAGGAATAAAAGCAGTGTCTTTTATATTTTCAATAATTTTTATTGCATATTCCATTACACTTTGTGAATTATCACCAAGTGCATTTACAATTTCAGGATAAGTTGATACATTTCTAAACTTTTCAAGAGCCCATAAAGAATATATTCTTACCGATTCATCAGGGTCATTTAATCCTTTTAATATTCCTTCTAATCCTTCTTCTGTCTTCAATCTAACAAGCGTTTTTATACTTTCTATTTTTACTTTTACCGATGGGGCAGCAAGCAATGATTCAATTTTATCTGCTGCATCTGTCGCTTTTAACTTCTCAAGAGCCCATACACTTCTTATTTTAACCTCATCATTTTCATCATCTAACGCATTTGTTAAATAAGAAATACCACGACTATCTTCTGTACTTTCAATAAGGTATATTGTCCTTATTTTAAGAAATACATTATTGCTTTTAAGCAAATTATAAATATTTTGAACATCAGAATCAGGAAGATTTTTAAATTTCTCTCTATTTTCTGCCTTCCACATCAATCTTGTTAATGACCAGAGAATTTCCTCTTTTACTTTTTCTTTATTATCATTTATCTTTCTAACAAGAACATCAATAGAGTCAGAATTCCCATATTTACCAATTCCAGAAGCAGCATAATATCTTACCTGCCAGTAAGAGTCATCAAGTGCTTTATGAAACTGCAATATTTCTTCTCCAGAAGCAAATTCTACAAGACCTCTTATTGAATAATATCTTACCTGCCAATAACTATCTTCTAATCCCTTTTTATAGTAATCAACACAGGTTGAATCACCTATTTTCCATAAGGTATATGCTACTTTACTCCTAACGATTTCATCTTTATCATCAAGTAATTTTGCAATATCAGGAAGGTATGTTTTATCACCTTTACTTAAAACTTTATTAATAAAATTTATTTTATCGGAAGAAGTGCCATACTTAACCACATTTGTATCTAATTCAGCAGAAAAAAGATAAAAACTAAAAAAAATAAATAAAAAACCAATAAATAATTTATTTGTTTTCATAGTAAAATTTTGGAAATCCAATATCAACAATTTTTATTTTACCACAATAAGCAGGACCTTCATTCATATAAAAACCTTTTTTCCCAAAACCTAAGGATACAGTTAAATTACCTTTTACTGCCACTCCACAGACATCTCCGGTATCGGCATTCAATCCAGATGGAACATCAACACAAATTTTATAAGCAACTTTTTCATTTATATATTCTACTATTTCTCTTACCTGGTCATTTACCATTCCACTAATGCCTGTTCCAAGAATTGCATCTATAATTAAATCACATTTTTTGTATTTTAACACACTTTTAAATTTATTTTCAACTGAAAAAATTTTAACTCCCAAATTTTTCAAAATTACAAAATTTCTTTTTGTAATTTCCGAAAATTTATTTTCTTCTGGAATATAAAAAACATCAACATCAAATCCCCCATTAAAAAGATACCTTGCAGTAACAAATCCATCTCCACCATTATTTCCTTTCCCACAAAAAATTTCAATTTTTCTCTTTTTATTTTTAATAATTTTTTTTGTTTCCTCACTTACACATCTACCAGCATTTTCCATTAAAATTAGTTTTATTATACCATACTTTTTTTCTGTTTCATCTTCTATTTTTTTTATCTCTTCTGATGAAAGAACTATTTTTTTCATTTCAATTACCCCTTAATTTTTCTAAAAGTTCTCTCCCAACCAAATTTACAGGACCAGCCCCAAGAGTAAGTACTATATCATTTACTTTTAAAACTTCAAGTAAGTACTCAACAATTTCTTCAAAAGTTGGTAAATAAAGTGCTTCTTTACCATTTTTTCTGATTTTTTCAACTAAAATTTCTGCATTTACAAGTTTTTTTTCTTTTAAAGAATCTCTAACAAAATAAATATCTGGAACAACTATCTTATCTGCATTAGAAAAAGAGCGGGCAAAATCCTTTAAAAGAAATCTTGTTCTACTATATTGATGTGGTTGAAAAACAACAATCAATCTTCTCCCAGGAAAAACTGTTTTTAAAGTAGAGAGAGTTGCTTTTATTTCAGTCGGATGATGCCCATAATCATCAATAATTAAAATCCCTTTTTCATTGCCTATTATTTCACATCTTCTATGAACTCCATCAAATGTTTCCACTGCTTTTTTTATATCTCCAAATGGTAATCCAATAATATTCCCTACTGCAATACAGGCAAGTGAATTTAAAACATTATGTTTTCCCCATATTTTCAATTTCAAATGTGATATTTTTTTTCCTTTAAAATAACAATCAAATTCAGTTCTTCCTTTTTTTATTACAATATTTCTCCCTGTAAAATCACCATTTTCAAAACCATAAGATATTTTTTCTCTCTTAACTTTTTTAACCACTTCCACAACATTTTTATCCTCATTACAATAAACTATAAAACCATCTTTTTTGACATTATTACAGAACTCCCAAAAAGCACTTTTTATTTCTCTTATATCATAATAATAATCAAGATGGTCTTTCTCAATATTTGTTAAAACAGCAATTTCTGGGGAATAATTTAGAAATGACCTTTTATATTCACAACCTTCAACAACAAGAAAATCACTTTTTCCAACCCCAGAATTTCCCAGTCCAATAATTTTCCCTCCCACAAGAAACGAAGGAGATAGTTTATTTTTTTTAAGCAAGTGGACAACAAGAGCAGATGTTGTTGTTTTTCCATGCGTCCCTGAAATAGTAATGCCTCTTTTATTTTTCATTATTGCCCCAACACCTTCTGGATAACTCATCATAGGGATTTTAAGTTGTTTCCCTTTTTTATATTCTGGATTATCTGGAAAAATTGCTTGAGAATAGATAATTAGTTCAATGTCCTTTGTTATATTTTCTTCTCTCTGTGGAGAAAATATTTTTACCCCTTTTTTTTCAAGTGCTTTTGTTATAGGGGTTAAATTTGTATCAGAACCAGAAATAATTTTCCCCTCTTTAAGCAAAATATATGCAAGTCCACTAACCCCTATCCCTCCAATTCCAATAATATGAACTCTTTTTACCCTTTCAAAAATATCATTTTTTCTCATTTAGAGCACCAGTTATAATATTAACAATTTTTCCATCATCATAAATCTTTACTTTTTCAAGTGCCTTTTTTATTTTCTCATAATTTCCCAAAAATTTCTCAAAATATAATGGAAAATTATAAACAATTTCTTCCCTTTGTGGAATAAGAAAACAGGCATCCTTTTCCTGTAAAAACATTGCATTAAAAAATTGGTGTCCGCCAGCAAAAGGATATGGAATTAATATAGAAGGTATTTTCCAGTATGTAAGTTCAGAAATTGTTCCTGCCCCTGCTCTTGAAATAACAATATCTGCAATAGAATATAGTTCATTCATATTATAATAAAAATCAAAAACAATCCCACTTACTTTCTTTTTAAAAAAAATCTCTTCAACTTTTACCTTTTCTTTACCTGCAATAATTATAATATGAAAATCGTTTTTTTTAACAAAATAATCAATATTAGAAGTTATAAGTTTATTTAAAAAAGATGCTGACTGACTTCCACCAAAAACAACAATTACTTTTTTATTTTTATCTAAAAAAAAATTTTCAATTATTTCTTCTTTTGAGATATGAATTTTAAATTCCTTTAATAAAGGGAAACCAGTAACAACGACTTTCTTTTCTGGTAATTTATTTCTATAAGGAAAAGTTAAAAAAGTTCTTCTTGAAAGAATTGAAAAAAATTTTGTTACTTTTCCCGGGATATAATTTTGTTCGTGAAGGTATATATCTTTTCTTAAAATTTTCCCAGCAACAAGAAACGGAAAAGTTGTATAACTGCCAGTGCCAACAATTGCAACAAAATTTTCCTTTTGAATAAAAATAAAACATTTAAAAATATTGAATAAAAATTTAAAGGGTATTATAAAAATCCCTTTTTTTGAAATTTTTACCTCAGGAATAATAGAAAAGTTATAATTCCTTTTATTTAACCAATTAATTATAAATCCCCTTTCAGGAACAAAAAATTTAACTTTTATCCCTTTTTCAATTAGTGAATCACCTATTGAAAGAGCAGGAAAAAAATGTCCACCAGTTGGTCCTGAAACAATAGCAATTTTTTTTTCTTTATTATGCAATAATTCTCTCCTTATTTCCCATATTATAACACATCAACCGCATAAATTTAACTTTCCCAGACATACTTACTTGGCTAAAAAGTTGATTACATTATTATTTTATAGGATAATTTTGAATAAATGGAATTATAAGAGAAAAAATAAGGAATATCATAGGAGGTGGGGAAATGTTAAAAAAACTTGCTAATGAGGAAATAAATTGGTTATTACTTTCTGAAAAAGAAAACTACGAAAAAAACATTAAAATAATTGCTCAGAAAAACAAAATAGGAGAAGGAGAAATTACAGAAGAACTGAAAACAACAACTGAACTTTTAGATATAGGAGAAAGAATAGAGAACAAAATAATAATAACTCCTGAACTATTTAAAAATGTATTTCTACTTGCCCTGACAGATTTTGAAAGTAAATTGGTAAAATATTGGGATACCCCTGGTGAATTCACAAAAATAATGATTGGTAAAACACTATCAGACAAAAGCATGTTGCATTTAATGGCAGATATATTGAAATTAAAATATTATAGAGAATACTGGTCATTAGATGCTGTTTTTTATGAAAAAGAAGACAAAGAGCATTTTCAGTTGCCATTTTTGGTTGCTGAATATTTGCCTGTGGTTATTGAACATGAAAACGCAATATCTGGAAGTTGTCTTGAAATGAATAAATTATCTATATTCAACTCCCCATTAAAAGTCCTTATTACTTATCCAGAAACGGAAGATAAAAATAAATACCTTAACTGGTACACAGAAATACTCAAAAAAGCAGATATTTTTGATGATTTTTCAACAAAAAGAAAACATCTTTTAATTTTTGGATATAAAAAAGAAGAGAAAACATTCTGGGAGTTTTATACCTATCAAAATAAAACATTTTCTCTACTTGAATAAAAGGTAAGTTCCACTGAATCCAATTAGGGCAGACATAATTTTGGGGTATATAAATATCTTATTGCTTAATAAATATGGCTAACTGAACTTGAAGAAAAATGTAGGTCTTTCGTATTGAAGTTGCATTTAAAGTATTTAATATATCATCTTCAAAAAACAATTTTTTCTCTACCAGTGCCAGAAAAACTTTTCTTGTTTCCTTTGTAAACCAATCCAAAATCCCGTTTTCTTATAACTATGAAGAATTGAAAATTATCAAAAACAAAAAGTAGTGTAGATTTAGAATTGTGAATTTGAATAATAGATGTATTTATATTATAACTATGAAAAAATTTAAAGAATTCACATTTTGAAATGGGGTAATACTATTTTTACATTAAAGGTGTAATAAAAATCAGAGCCCTCACCCCTTCCCCTCTGGGCGTAGTCCACAGGCTCGCCCGTTGGGCTATGCCCAGAGGGAGCCGTAGCAAAAAGCGAGGATCCAACGGGCGAGCCTCTCCCCTCCGCCACATTCGCCTATCATTGCGAATCCGCTGCGATTTTTGGCGGAAAGATTGGCGGACAGACTAAGGGGAGAAGGGAAAAAACTTTCTGACGCTAATACATTATAAGGATTTTATGATATAATACACTCGCTTAATGCCTAATTTTGGCGGAATTTGAGATAAAGATTAGAGTTTTTGTTTCTTGGAAAATTTTTTATAGATATTTTTTATACATCAATACCAAAGCCTTTTCTTATTAAAATTCCTATAAGAAAATTTATAACTGCAATACTCAAACTTAAAGATGCCATCTCAAAAAATCTCTTTTTAAAAGAAACTTCTTTTGCAACTGAAACATAGAAAGTGAAAACAAGTATAACAATAAGAGCATTTACCATAACAAAACCTAAACATAAAAAAACATTTTTAAAAACAAGATATGGTAGAAGTAAAAAAAGGACAGTTATAATATATGCAATTCCTGTGTACATTGACGATTTTAAAGGATTTTTCTCCCCTTCTTCTTGTTTTGCTGATAAATAGCCAGAAGCAGCCATTGACATAGCAGCAGCAATTCCTGTTATAAATCCAACAATAACTATCAATTTTGTTTTCTGTAAGGCAAATGTAAAACCAGCAAGAGCCCCTGTTAACTCAACAAGGGCATCATTTAGGCCCAGAACAATTGAACTTACATATTTTAATTTTTCCTCATCTAAAAGGGATATAATTTCTTTCTCGTGTTTGTTTTCATCTTTAAGTATCCATTCTACTCCTGATATTACTTTTGTTATTTTTTCATATTCTTTTTGTGCAAATTCTTCCCCTGTCTCCATCAATTTTAAGGAAAATGTAAGTCCAAACATTCTTGATAGAAATACATAAAAATAAAATTTAAGTTTATTTTGTTTTACATCAGTTTTAGTTATTTTCTTAAAGACCTCATAGTGTTTTAGTTCTTCTTCCCCAATATCTTCAAGAATTTTTTTATTCTTTTCATCTTTTATAAGAGATGCAAGTTTTTTATAAATAAAATGCTCTGTTAATTCATTTTTCTGTGCTTTCAAAATTTTCTTTTTTATTTCTTTATCTTCCATTTTTATTTCCTTTCTTCAATTATACAATAAAACAGAAAAAAATTAAGGCAGAATAATAAAAGTTGACAGGAAAGAAATATGGAAGTATAACAGGTAAATAGATAAAAAAATCCCACCATTATTTGATTGTTTTTAAATTTATATTGATATACTGAATAGGAATTATAAAATGGCACATCAACGAAAAAGAAAAATTGAAAAGGGTTTAGTAGATGGTGAACTTTCCCATTCAATATGGAAATTAGCAGGTCCCATGATGATAGCAGGAGCATTGCATGACCTTTTTTCTATGGTTGACCTGTTTTTTGTTGGAAAGTTAGGACATATTGAGGTGGCTGCACTTGCAATTGCAGGGACAACTATGTCTGTTCTGATGATGCTGGTTCAAGGCATTGCAGTTGGAACAATGGTACTTATAGCTCATTTTACAGGAGAAAAAAACTATGAGATGAGTGATAATGTGTTAGGACAGACATTTATCTGGAGTCTTATTGGTGCATCTATAATGTTGCCTGTTTCTTTTTTTCTTGTAGAGCCAATCCTAAAACTTTTTGGTGCAACAGGAAATATTCTGGTTTATGCTGCTGACTACTTACGAATAAATTTTAATTATTCTCTTGTTATTTTTCTTTTTGTTGGAATAAGTAATGCTTTACAGGGTTCAGGAGATGCGAGAACACCTTTATACGCACTTGTAATAGGTAATGTTCTTAATATAATTTTAGACCCTTTATATATTATGGGTTATGGTCCCTTTCCTGCATTGGGAGTTGCTGGTTCTGCTGTTGCAACAGTTTTAACAAGAGGAGTTGGTATTATATATCTTTTTATCCATCTTCTTTTTGGGCATTCTACAATTCATTTTAAAATAAAATATCTTAAACCAATTCCGTTTCTTATGAAAAGAATTGTAAGTATCGGATTTTTTGCTTCACTTCAGGCGTTAATCCGTGAAATTTCTTTTCTCTTTTTAATGCGTCTTGTCACATCCTTTGGTGCTGTTACTCTTGCTGCTTATGGAATTGGTTCCCGACTGAGGTCTTTCATAATGGTACCTGGTTTTGGATTTGCAAGTGCTGCTGCTGTTCTTGTGGGACAAAATTTAGGAGCAAAAAAACCGAAGAGAGCAGAAAAAGCGGCATGGCGTGCGCTTAGATACTATGAATTTCTACTTACACCAATAGTTATAATTTTCTTGTTTTTTGCTCCCACATTGGTAGGATTTTTTAATAATAACAAAGAAGTAATTACTATTGGCAGTTCTTTTTTAAGGTATTTAGCAATTACTTTCCCTTTTCTTGCTTTTTCACTTGTTTTTTCACAGGCAATGAATGGTGCTGGTGATACAAGAACACCAACTATTATAAATGCAATTGGTCAACTTATTTTTAGAATACCTTTTGCATATTTTTGTGCATTGGTTCTCGGATTGGGTTATAAAGGAATATGGTTAGGTATAAATGCTTCTGATATTGTGCAAGGTATTGGAATGACGATGGTTTTTCGCTCTGGACACTGGAAAAAAGCATTTGCGAGACACAAAAACAAATTACTGAAAGATGATAGACAAATGGCAACTTCCCTATTAGATACTGAAACCTCTTCTCTTAACTAAAACAAAATTCTTTAACACTATTTCCTTATTTTATAGAAGTATAATATCTGCTAATAAGAAAACAAATAGCTCCGGTGGTAGGATTCGAACCTACAACCTTGCGGTTAACAGCCGCTTGCTCTACCATTGAGCTACACCGGAATTTTCAATTTTTAACTTTTTAACTGTCAATAAAATATTGTTTTTCAACCTTGCTCTACTCCGCCATAAATTTCGCCACACAACATGGCGAATCCGACGCGCTTTCTGGCGGACATGGCGGACTTCACTTCGTTTCGCGTTGAGCTACACCGGAATTCGTAAATAATAATATCAGAAAACATTAGATTTGTAAATTATTTTTTACAGGTTGAACAATTTGAAGAAGAACAACCTGCACATGATGAAGAACTTGAAGAAGTTACTACCTGTTTTTCTTCATTTGCCTTTCTTTTATATTCTTCACTTCTATATTCTGTTGTATAAAAACCAGCACCTTTATATATAACTCCACCACCAAGTCCTATCAGCCGTTTAACTTTTTTTTCCTTACATTCAGGGCATACTTCTACAGGTGGTTCTGTCATTTTTTGGAATTTTTCAAATCTATATCCACACTTTTCGCATTCATATTCATAAGTAGGCATTTTTCTCCTCCTGTTTTTCTTTAACTAATTAAAATACCGAAAAATTTCAAAAATGTAAATATCTAAATTTATGAATATTTTTATAGTGTTTCTTTGAAAAATTTTAATGTTGTTTCTAAAACATCTTTTTCTGTTTTTTCAATAACAAAAGTATGTCGTCCTTTTTCAAAAATCACAAGTTCTGAAAACCCTGCATTATAATGAAAATTTTCAAAGTATGCGAAAGGATGTGTTAAGGATAAAACTGTATCATCTTTACAATGAATAATTAAAACATTTCCTTTAAATTGTTTTGCAAACTCCAATGGTTTTATATGCTTTAAACTTTCTACAAAGTCCTTGCTTATAGAAAGTCCTGTCCCTGTGAGATAACCTTCCCCTTTTTCTTCTAATTGTTTTTTTAGTTTTCTTGTTAGTTGTCTTGATATAACTGATGGATAAGCAAGTCCTGACCATAAACAAAGTGATTTTATATTCAATTTCGATGCAGTATAAACTGCTGTAACACTTCCTAATGAAAGTCCAAGAACTCCAATTCTATTCCTGTCAATTTCTTTTAAGTTTTTTAAGTAATTTACTGCATTTTCCCCATCTTTCATTTCTGTTAAAAGTGTCTTATCAACAAATTCTCCTTCACTATCTCCTGAACCCATAAAATCAAATCTTAAAACAGATATTCCTTCTTTACAGAGAAATCTTGCAAGATGAGTAAAAATAAAATGACTCTCTGCTTTTTGTCCTGAAAAACCATGAAATAAAACAATTCCCGGGGATTTCTTTTTATTACTTAAATGCAAGACCCCAAATAATTTTTTCCCTTCGCTTTCAAATGTTATTTGTTTTTCCAATTTTTATCCTTTTTAAAAATTTTCTATAAAATTTATTATATCTTTAATTTCTATTTGCTCAAAGCACAATTTTTCTTTGCAATTTTTCATTTTTTCTTTGCTACATGGATTACAGCCAACTTCTCTGAAAATTATTTTTACTTTTTTCCCTCTCGGTCCCCAGATAAAAGGAGAAGTTGGGCCAAATATAGCAATTGTTTTAACTCCTGATGCAGCAAAAAGATGTGTAATACCTGAATCGTTTCCTATATAAATTTTTGTTGTCTTCACAATATCAACAATATCCTGAAGAAAAGATGTTTTTAAAATTTTTTCCTGTCCTATTTTATTGTTCCACCATTGAAATTGGTCAAATTCAGCAGGACCAAGAATAACTTTAAATTCTTTATCCTTTATCTTTTTTATAATCTCAAAAAAATTTTCTTTTTTGTAATTTTTGTGAGAACAACCACTACCAGGATGAATTACTATTATATTTTCTTCTTTATTTTCTATTTTCAAAAAAGGATATTTTTCAATTTCTGTGGGAAAATTTCTAACAGGTAAAAGAAGATAGTCAATTATATGCATTTTTAAATGTTCATTTTTTACTGGATGAAATAAAATTTCACCTTTAAAAATCTTTCTGAGTGTTTTTCCTTGAAGTGTTTTTTCATCTTCATAAAAAATTATTAAATCAAAATTGTTCAAAAATTCTGATAATAATTGATTTCTCTCACCAGAAAAAAGAGGAAGAAAAAAGGTGTTATCAAAAGAGTAAAATCCATTAATATCTGAATAAATTTCAAAAAAATTTTTATATATTCCTTTACCTGCTAAATAAACACAAAAATTATTTTTTTTAAGTGATTGGACAACAGGTAATGTAAGAATTAAATCTCCAAAAGAACCTTCCCTTATTATTAAAACATTTCTCATTTTTAATTTCAAATAATATTGACAATTTTTATCTGTAAGGTATAATATTTCTGCTTTCTCTCTGCTTGTGAATGCAGGTAAGTAGCATGGCTTTCGGGCGCCGGCGCGATTCGGCGCCCTTTTTTTTTATCCTCAATGACAAAAACTTGATATAATAAAAATAAGCCCGTGTAGTTCAGTGGTAGAACGGCTCATTCGTAATGAGCAAGTCAGGGGTTCAAGTCCCCTCGCGGGCTTATGTCTTATTTTTAAGAATTGAATTTGTAAATAACAAGACCTGATGGAACTTTTGGATAGAAATAAGTTGATTTTTGAGGCATAACTTCTCCACAAAAACATATTTTAAGAAACTGCTCTTTTTTAATTGGGTTTAAAAAAAATATAATACCTTTTCTCCTTTTTTCTCTCTCCTTTATTAAATATTCTGGCGAAATATGAAAGAAAAATTCATTATTTTTTATTTCAAAAATTTCAGGAAATATAAACTCATGAAGTATAACTGTATCTAATTCAGACCAGTTTTCACTATGTTTTTCTGCAATTTTTCCAATTACATCTTTACTTTTTAATATTAAAACAAAAAATTCTCCATTATCATAAACACCAAAACAATGACTATCCTGAAATTGCTCCATTTTCTCTTTCATCTCAAAAAGTGAAGGAACTTTTTGAATTTCAAAAAATTTTTCAATTAGTTGTTTTTTCTTGAAAAAAGGAATATCTTCAATTACATATCTATGAGTTGGTAAAATTAAAAGGCCAGGGGATTTTATATTAACAAGAAATACAAGAACCTTACCTGCTGATGGGGTAGGGTTATCAAGATAAAAATGAAGCGCTGCATTATATCTGTGATGTCCATCGGCAATAATAAGTTTTTTATCTTTAAAGATGTTTTTAATTATTTCAGTTTTATTTTTATCTTTTATTTTACCAAAAGAAAAAATTTCATTATTTATAGTACCTTTAATTTCACCATTTAATTTCTTTATTTCATTTTCAAAAATAAAATTATTATCCTGATATAACATAAAAACAGGGCTGAAATTTGCTCTACATTTTTCTATAAGTTTATATCTATTAACTTTATACTTTTCAAAAATTCTTTCATGGGGAATAATATTGCCTTTTTCAAATGTTTCAAGTTTAAGTAAAGCAAAAACCCCATTTCTTTCCATCTGTTTATTGTCCACTAAAAAAGTGTGTTTCATAAAGTAAAAACAATCACTTTCATCTTCAATAATTATTTTTTCTTTTATCCATTTATTAAATTTTTGAAAAACTTCCTGGGGATTTTCATTTTTTGATATTAAATTTATAACATTGTAAGGAGATAATAGTTTAAGTTTTTTTTCATATTCACTATCAATAACATCCCATGGAGGAGATATAACATTACTTATATTCCCAACTTTCTCTAAATTATATGTATAACCTTTTAAAGGACTTATTTCTACCATTTTTTCTCCATATCTTTCTAATTCTGTCTCCTGTCTTTATTCATCTATTTTTTGATTTTCACTTTTCTTTTTTAATGGTAAATATATTTCAACTTTTGCTGTTTTTCTTATCTGAGAATACCAATCGTTGAAATACTTTTCCATTTTCTGCCATAATAAAACCTTTCTAAGTTGCTCTTTATCAACATCTTTTAAATTGTTCCTTTTTATATAATCATCTACCTCTTCATCACTAACTTTTATATTTCCTTCAGATACAACAAGATTTTTTAATTTCTCAAAAGTTATTTTTTCCCTGACATCATCTTCAATTTTCTTTAACTCTTCATCCGGGATATTGCTTATAATCTCTCTATATTTTTTTTCATCAAATTTCCCAGCGTCATTTTTAAAAACAGGGTCTGACTTAACTGCTTCTATTATTTCATTATTAAAGACCCTTATTCTCTTTTTTCTTGCCTGCTGTAATAAAAGTTTTTCTCTAATCATGTCTTCAAGAACACCTTCTTCTATATTCAGGTTGTTTTTTATTTCGTCGTATTTATCTCCAAAAATCTGTCTGTAACTTTCTTCTACATCAGAAAGACGAGTATAAAATTCTCTCAAAGTAATTTCATCTCTATTAACAATTGCTGCACAACTACTTCTTCTTTGAGCCCCTGAAATATTAACTCCCCATATCAAAAAACCCGGTATTATCATAAGTGCTACAATCCAGAGGACTATTTTCATATTCCTTTTTTTCCTGAAAAATTTTGTTAGCATTTTTATCTCCCTTTTATCAGTATAACAAATTCTCCTTTATTTTTTTTACTTAAAAAATAATCAACAACTTCTTCAACACTTCCGTACTTAATTTCTTCAAACTTTTTTGTAAGTTCTCTACAAACAGTCATTTCTCTATTTTGAAAAACATCTTTTATAATTTTTAATGTTTCATTTATTCTATGAACTGACTCAAAAAAAATCAATGTTTCTTCTCTTTCAATCAGCGACTCCATTAACTTCCTCTTTTTATTTTCCCCTTTTGGTAAAAATCCATAAAAGGTAAATTGAGATGAAGGAAGAGCAGAAACAGAAATTGCAGAAGTTAAGGCGGAAGGTCCAGGAACAGGAATAACTTTTATATTATTTTTATATGCCTCCCGAACAAGTAAAAAAGAAGCATCTGAAATTCCAGGAGTCCCTCTATCACAAACAAGAGCAATTTCTTTTCCTTCTTTTAGCATTTCAATTACTTTCCCAATTCTTTTATATTCATTATCTTTATAATAAGATAGAAGATGATTTTTTATACCATAATAATTTAATAATTTCAATGTTTCTCTTGTATCTTCACATAAAATTAAATCAACATTTTTTAATGTTTCAATTGCTCTGAAAGTTATGTCATCAAGATTTCCAATTGGAGTTGAAACGATATATAACATTATAAAAATACTCCTTTTTTAATTTAAAATTTTACAATTTATTTTAATAAGAGTAAAATAATTTAAATTTTTTAATTTATAGGAGGAAAAAAAATGGAATATGAGGAAATTTTACCAGAGATTATAGGGAAAAATGAAAATAAAATACTTCTTCTTGTTTTAGATGGACTTGGAGGTATTCCACACCCGGAAACAGGAAAAACAGAATTAGAAACAGCAAATATTCCAAATATTGATGAATTTGCCAAAAATGGTTCCTGTGGTCTTTCAATACCGGTTCTTCCGGGAATAACTCCTGGCAGTGGGCCCGGACATATTTCTCTTTTTGGGTATGACCCTATTAAAGTTCTCATAGGAAGAGGTGTTCTTGAATGCCTTGGAATAGGTGTAAATCTTGGGAAAGAAGATATTGCAATAAGAGGTAATTTTGCAACAATTGATGAAAATGACATTGTGACGGATAGAAGAGCAGGTAGGATTTCTACTGATGAAAATAAAAAAATTGTTGATTTAATTTCAAAAAATATTAAAGAAATAAATGGGGTAAAAATTTCAATAAACACTGTAAAAGAACATAGATGTGCAATTGTTTTAAGAGGGAAAAACCTTTCTCCTGATGTAAGTGAAAATGACCCACAAAAAGAAAATTTACCGCTTAAAGAAATATTACCTTTAAACCAGGAAGGTAAATTTACAGCTAGTGTTTTAAATGAGTTTGAAAAAAAAGTAAAAGAGATATTGAAAAATGTTAATTCAAAAGCAAAAGTAATTCTACTTAGAGGTATTTCAAAACTTCCTGATGTTCCAACTTTTCAAGAAAAATACAAACTTAAAAGTGCCTGTATTGCTACTTATCCTATGTATAAAGGTATTTCAAAAGTTGTTGGGATGGATATAATTGAAGTTGGTGAAACAGTTGAAGAAGAATTTGACAAACTTGAAAAAGTATATGATAATTACGAATTCTTTTTTTTACATATAAAAAAGACAGATAGTATGGGCGAAGATGGAAATTTTAATGGTAAAGTAAAATTTCTTGAAGATGTTGATAAGAAAATATGGCGTCTTAAAAAATTAAACTTTTCAGCAATGGCAATTACAGGTGACCATTCAACACCTTCTGTTTTAAAAGGTCATTCATGGCATCCAGTTCCACTTGTAATTGTTTCGCCAAATATGATACGAGATGATATTGAAAGATTTTCAGAAAGAGAATGTGCAAAAGGTATATTAGGAACAATTTACGCAAAGCAAATTATGTATTTGCTACTTGCAAGTTCATTAAAATTAGGAAAATTCGGAGCATAAAATGTTTAGAGGCGGAGTTGAATTTATTGATTTTAAATCTCTCAGTAAAGAAGAACCAATTGAAAATTTCAAAGAACCAGATAAAGTTGTTATCCCTCTTTCACAGCATACAGGAATACCTGCAAAATTGGTTGTGAGGAAAGGAGATAATGTTTTAAAAGGGCAGGTTATTGGAGAAATTGCTGGTTTTATAAGTTCTTCTGTTCATTCTTCAATATCAGGGAAAGTTATTGGGGTTGAAGATATTTTAACTCATACTTATAAAATATCCCCAGCAGTAATAATAGAAAATGATGGAAGTGGAAAAGAAATAGAAAAAAAGAAAAATGACTGGTTTTCTTTAAGTCCTTCTGAAATAATTGAACTTGTTTCAAAAAATGGAGTTGTAGGACTTGGTGGAGCAACTTTTCCTTCTCACGTAAAATTAGTCATACCTCATGGCAAAAAATGTGAAGCAGTTATATTAAATGGATGTGAATGCGAACCATTTTTAACCTGTGATTACAGGGTTTTAAAAGAAAATACAGAAGATGTAATTATTGGCTTGGAAATTATATGTAAAACATTAGGAGTTAAAAAGGCATATATTGGAATTGAACAAAATAAAATTGATATAGCAGAAAAAATTAAAAAAGTAATAAAAAATAAGAGTTGTGAAATTGAATTAAAAGTACTTCCCAAAAAATACCCACAGGGAAGTGAAAAACATCTAATAAAATCAATAACTGGAAAAGAAGTTCCCTCAGGTGGACTTCCAATTGATGTTGGAATTGTTGTTTTTAATGTTCAAACAGCAATATCAATAAAAAATGCTGTCTGTGATGGAGAGCCACTTATTGAAAGAGTTATAACTGTTTCTGGACTTGTTGAAAGACCTAAAAATTTAAGAGTAAAAATCGGAACAAGTATATCCGAAGTTATTACTTATTGTGAAGGTGAATTAGAAGAGGGGTCTAAGATTGTAATTGGTGGTCCTATGATGGGGATGAATATTCCTTCTTCTGATATACCTGTAATCAAGGGAACAACAGGAATTTTAATTTTACCAGAAGAAATTTTACCAGAAGAAATTGAACCATGTATAAGATGTGGAAAATGTATTGATGCCTGCCCTATGAATTTATGTCCTGCTGAAATTGGAAGATATGCAGAATTAAAAAAATGGGAAGAAGTAGAAAAATTAAGTGTTTCTGATTGTATTGAGTGTGGTTGTTGTTCATATATCTGTCCTTCTAAAAGGCCATTGGTTGAACTATTTAAATGGGCAAAAACAAAAATAAAGAGGAAAAAAGAATGAAAAAAATAAGTTGGGCACCACATATACATAGCAATGAAACAACAGGCAAAATTATGTTATCTGTTATTATTGCCTTAATACCACCTTTAATTGGTGCTATATGGTTTTTTGGTTTATATTCATTGAAAATTATAGTTGTAAGTATTGTTTCCTGTGTTTTAAGTGAACTTTTAAGTCAAATTATTTTTAAGAAAAAAATAAGAATTTTTGATGGAAGTGCAATTATAACAGGAATTTTACTTGCTTTTGTTTTGCCACCAAGAATACCTTTATGGGTGGTTGGATTTGGTGGCTTTCTTGCAATTTTTCTTATAAAAGAAATTTTTGGTGGAATTGGATTTAATATATTTAATCCTGCTCTTGCATCAAGGGCAATACTCCTCGCGTGTTTTCCTGTTTTTATGACTCACTGGATACAACCATTTGACTATTCAATAGATGCAATAACGACTGCAACTCCTCTTACAATATTAAAAGAAAATTTCTTACAACAATTACCTTCATTATGGCAAATGTTTATTGGAATAAGGGCAGGGTGTTTGGGAGAAACAAGTGTTTTACTTCTTTTATTAGGGGCAATTTTTTTGCTTTGTAGAAAAGTAATAACATTGCATATTCCAGTTTCATATATCTTAACTGTTGCAATTCTTTCGGTAATTTTCAAACAAAATGTTGCAATGCAGGTTATGGCAGGAGGACTTATTCTTGGTGCTTTTTTTATGGCAACTGACTATGTTACCTCCCCTATAACAAAAAAGGGTAAAATAATATTCGGTATTGGATGTGGAATTATAACTTTTCTTATACGACTGAAAGGAAGTTATCCAGAGGGAGTATGTTATTCAATTTTGTTTATGAATATGCTTGTTCCTTTAATTGATAAATATACTCTACCGAAGAAATTTGGAAGGTAAAAATGAACAAAAAAGAAATAGTTGGTGGTATTTTAATTTTAACAATAATTACTTCTTTATCCGGATATTTACTTGCTTATGTTTATAAAGTAACAAAACCAGCAATTGAAAAACAACAAAAAATTGAAGAAGATAATATAAATAAAGAAATTTTTCCAGATGGAGTTGAATTCCATGAAGTAGAACAAGGAGATATAAAATATATTTCTGTTTTAGGCAGTGAAGGAAAAGAAATAGGTAAAATTTTTACAACAACTTCCCCCGGTTATGGAGGAGATATAAAAATAAAAATTGGAGTTGATGAAGATTTAAAAATTAAAGGTGTAAAAATTCTTCAACATAATGAAACACCTGGTCTTGGAGCAAAAATAACTGAAAAAAAATTTTTATCACAGTTTGATGGTAAAGGAAAAGAAAAAATTTATTTAAAAAAGGATAATTCAGAAGGTGAAATAGATACAATAACAGGAGCAACAATTTCATCAAAAGCAGTAACAGAAGGTGTGAGAAAATTACTTGAAACAATTGAGGTAGAAAAAAATGAAAATTGATTTTAAGAACTTTGTAAATGCTTTATGGAAAGAAAATGCGATTTTTTATCTTATGTTGGGTTTATGTCCTTTTCTCGCTGTTTCAAGTTCTGTTAGGGATTCTATTGGGATGGGAATTGCTGTAATTTTTGTTTTAGCAGGTTCTAATGTAACCATTTCTTTAATAAGAAAATTTGTTCCCTCTCATGTGAGAATCCCTGCATTTATTGTTGTAATTGCAACCTTTGTTACAATTGTTGATTATTCACTCGCTGCTTTATCTCCTCAAATCCACAGAAATTTAGGTGTTTATCTTCCACTGGTGGTTGTTAATTGTATTATTCTTGGTAGAGCAGAGGCATATGCATCAAAAAATAATGTAATCAGTTCTCTTCTTGATGGTTTAGGAGTAGGAATTGGTTTTGCTCTTGTAATTTTTGTTGTTTCTATTGTAAGAGAACTTTTTGGAAATGGAACAATACTTGGACACCAAATTTTTGGAGCCAATTTTACTCCATTTTTAATAATGATTATGCCACCAGGTGCTTTTATTGTTATTGGTTTTTTTATTGCGTTAAAACAGGGAATTGAAAGAAGGGGTAAAAAATGTTAAATCAGGCAAATTTAGGATTAATTTTTCTATCTGCATTTTTAGTAAATAATATTTTGCTTATAAAATTTTTAGGGCTATGTTCTTTTTTTGGCCTTTCAAAAGATATTAAATCATCAATAGGAATGGGACTTGCAGTAATTTTTGCAACTGTTATGGCTTGTTGTTTAAGTTGGGCTGTGTACAATTTGCTTCTTTTACCACTGCATCTTGAATATTTAAGAACAGCAACTTTTATTTTAACAATTGCTTCATTTGTCCAGTTTGAAGAAATAATAATAAGGAAAAAATTGCCTGTTTTATATAAGGCATTTGGTATATATCTTCCTTTAATAACTACAAATTGTGCAATTTTAGCGTGTGCTTTTCTTGGAGTTGATTATAAACTTTCTTTTATCCAGAATCTTGTTTTCTCAATCGCTCTACCAGCAGGTTATGCACTTGCAATAATTCTTTTTGCATCTATAAGAGAGAAAATTGATGTTGCTCCTTTACCAGAAGTTTTCAAAGGTGCTCCAATATCTTTTATAACAGCGGGTCTTATGAGTTTAGCATTTCTTGGTTTTAAAGGGCTTTTCAAATTATAATCTTACAACATAACAAATAAGGCATCTGCTTTTCAAAATATTTCCAGTTGGCCTTATTATATCTCAATCAAAAATTTGTAAGGCACTTCTTGAGAAAAAATGTAAGTTAATAATTCATTATGCTGATTGGGGATTTGATGACAAGAAACAATTTTATTTTTTAAATGCATGCCCAATTTTACAGAAATGTATTGAGAGTAATTTTGAGTTAGTTAAAAAATATGGACACTACTGGATATATATTGCAAAAAAAACCAATAATTAAATTTTTAAATGTTATTTAAATATTATTTAGAAAATAAATTATTGAAATTTAATCTTTATTGGTATATTGAGGAAGTTGTTTTTCAAGGTAGTACTTACTTTCTTCATAAACATTGCTATATGGATAAAAAATGACAATTTGTAAAAAACAATTTTTTGCTTTTTCATATTCACCTTTTTCAAAATAAATTTTTCCTAATGAAAATAATGCATCATCTGCTAATTTACTGAAAGGATATGAAAGAAGAAAATTCTTATAACATTCAATAGCAATATCAATTTTTCCCTGTCTTTTAAGTGATTCTGCAATTTCAAAATGTGTTTTCTCATCTATTGTTGCTTTTTCAGGGTATTTTTTTAAAAGTTGAGTATAATAAGAAGTTGCAAGGGCTCTTTCTTTCTCAAAATTTTCTTTTATTTTCCCTTTTATATCCTCTATTTCTTCCATTTCCTTTAGTGAAATAACTTTCTGAGATTTTTCTCTTCCTATTATATTCAAAAGTAAATTTTGCCCCAACTCAACATTTTCTCTATATTTTGCTTCCTTAAATAACTTTGTCCCAATTCCAATTATTACTCCAAAAATAAATCCAGCAAAATGGGCGGCAAAAGCAACAGAACTTGTAATAAGAAGTTTTTTTACCAGAAATGTGTAAAGTGCCTGCTGAAAAAACCATAGCCCAAGCCAGAATGAAGCATATAATTTAAATTCTCCAACTCTTATAAATAGAAAAAACCAGCAAAAATATTTAAAAGTTATAATTGTTTTTGGAAATAGAACTATATATGCTCCAAGAACTGCTGCTATTGCACCAGAAGCACCTATTAAAGGAACTAAGTCATGTTGTGGTGGGATAAGAACTGAATAAAGGAATACAGAAAAAATACCACCAAGAAGATAAAAAAATAGGAAATTAAATCTTCCCCATCTATCTTCAAGGTTATCTCCTGTTAAATAAAGATACCACATATTAAAACCTAAATGAGAAATCCCGCCATGTAAAAACATAGAAGTAATTGCAGTAAGAATAGATGGATTAGCAGGAACAAAACCATATTTTAAAACTATTCCCTCATAATTTGGAGAAAAAGCAGATAGGAAAAAAACAATACAATTAATAGTTATTATAGAAATAACTACAATCGGAAACTTTTTTACTCTATATTCATCTCTTATTGGGAAAAAGAAGAACATTTTTTAAATTTATAATTTAGGATGCCTCTGAGCATAGACCAAAGGAAACATCATTGTTTTTTATCAGCGACTCCAAAATTCATTTTTATTAGATAAGTTTTTTAAAATTCTTCACCAGAGATATTAGCAGTTTTAAAAATTGATTTTAATGTTCTTCAATCAAAATACTCCTTTATTAATTTTATATTTTCTATATTCTCTGTCAACTTCTTCACTTCTTCAAATTTTAGATTTTAATTCTTTTATATGTTAAAATAACAATCTATGGTTAAAATATCACCTTCTTTGCTTTCAGCAGATTTCAGTTGTTTAGGAAAAGAAGTAGAAGAAATTACAAAAAGTGGTGCTGACTTAATTCATTTTGATGTCATGGATGGACATTTTGTACCAAATTTAACATTTGGTCCTATGATTTTATCTTCAATAAGAAAATTTTCTAATTTGCCTTTCCAGGCACATCTAATGATTACAAATCCAGAAAAATACTGGAGGGACTTTGCGAATAGTGGAGCAGATATTATAGGAATACATATTGAATGCAAAATACCTCATAGAAAACTTATTGAAGAAATAAAAAATTATGGGAAAAAAGTATGTCTTGTAATAAATCCCCCAACTTCTGTTGATGAGATTGTTCCTTTTCTTGAAATTATTAATGAAGTTTTAGTAATGAGTGTCAATCCTGGTTTTGGAGGACAAAAATTCATTGCTGATGTTGTTCCGAAAATTGAAAAATTAAATAATATAAAAACCCAAAAAAAGTTAGATTTTGACATAGAAGTTGATGGTGGAATAAATAATGAAACAGCAAAAATTGTTAAAAAAGCAGGAGTTAATATTGTTGTTGCTGGTTCTTACATTTTTAGCAGTAAAAACTATAAAAAAGCAATAGAAAGTTTAAGATGAAAAAAATAAATTTTTCTCAATTGGTAGAAATTTTAAAAGAAAGAAGAAAGAAAAATGAAAAAATTGAAGATGAAGTTAGAAATATAATTAAAAGAATAAAAAAAGAAAAAGATAAAGGTGTTTTATATTACACTGAAAAATTTGATAAAGTAAAAATTACCCAGATAAAAGTTGAAAAAGAAGAAATTAAAAAATGTTTTAAAAAAATTGATAAAGATGTAATTGAAGCAATTAAAAGGTCATCTGAGAAAATAGAAAAATACCATAAAAAACAACTTCCTGGTGGGTTTATTCTAAAAGAAGATAGTTATAAAATAATTTTCAAATTTAGCCCTGTTGAAAGTACTGGAATTTATATTCCTGGTGGGCAGTCACCTTTAATTTCAACAATTTTAATGAGTACAATACCCGCAAAAGTTGCTGGTGTTAAGAATATTCATATTGCTACTCCTCCTTCAAAAAATATTGATTTAATTCTCGGAGTTTGTTATTTTCTTGGTATTGAAAACATTTACAGAGTTGGTGGAGCACAGGCAATTGCTTCTTTTGCTTATGGAACTGAGACAATTCCAGAAGTTGATGTTATAGCAGGACCTGGAAATAAATATGTCAATACCTGTAAAAAAATTATCTCTGGTGATAAAAGGATTGACCTACCAGCAGGACCAAGTGAAGTGGTTATTTTTTCTGATAGTTCTGGTAATAAAAAATTTATAGAATATGACTTTAAAGCACAGATGGAACATACTGATGGTTTTGGACTTTTTATAACAACAGATGAAAAAATTGGAAAAGAAATTTCAAAAAAAGTTGTAAAAAATGGATATTATATAATTGTAAAAAGTCAAGAAGAAGCACTAAAAATAATAAATTCTGTATGTCCGGAACACTTACAAATTATATCAAAAACCCCCTCTTTTCTTGTTGAAAATTCAATAGCAGGGGCAATTTTTGTTGGTGATTATACTCCCGCAGTAGTAGGGGATTATTTTGTTGGTCCATCTCACATATTACCAACAAATCAGTCAGCAAAGTCATTTTCAGGACTTTCTGTTTATAATTTTTTAAGAAGTTATGCAATAATTGAAGTTAAAAAAAATTTTTATAAAAAATATGGGAAATATATAGAAAGAATAGCAGAAATAGAAGGACTGAAAAATCATTCATACACAATAAAAATAAGAGAAAAATATTAATTCCTTTCAATTTAAAATCTGTTTTTCTGACAATTTTCTAAATCATATAAATATACTAAGTGTTTTACTTCATTTTACAAAAATTAAAGTTATGAGTATTGACAGAAGGAAAGAAAGGGGTAAAATAATAAAAAAAGAGAAATGATGAAAAGAATAGTAGAAAGTAATAATAAAGAAGAAGTAATAGTCAAAAGAAAGGACTCTCTCGTGTTGGTAGTATCTTTCTGTTTTCTTTTTTTTATAATCACAATTTCTTTTTTAATAATCACAAAATTTTCTTTTATAAATTCAATTATTTTATCAGGAGTTTTTTTATCTTCTGTATATATATTTTTATTTCTCCTTATTTCAATTCTCCCCTCTTTAAAAAAGAGGGGTGGGGGGAGATTTTATAAAATCCATCCTGACCTTCCCCTCTACAAAGATAGATGGGTAAACCTTTATAAGGGAAGGAGTTTGAAAACAAAAAAGTGTATTTAAGCATCTGCCATCTTTCTGGCGGAAGGCGGTGATGAAAAAAGAGAAACTTGTATTTTAGTATCTATTGTGTAGGCTGGTAGATGGGAAAAAATATATTTTATGCCATGCATTTGGCGCAAGGGGGAAAATAAAATGGAAAGAAAAAATTTGAAATTTAGAAGTAAAAAAGCAAGTATTTCAGCGTCCGCCGCGTCTTGTGGCGGAGGGTTTACTCTGATAGAGTTGCTTGTGGTAATCGCGATAATAGCGATTCTTGCCGCTATGCTTCTTCCTGCTTTATCACAGGCAAGGGAGAAGGCAAGGTCATCAGTATGTATGAGTAACTTAAAACAAATAGGGACTGCGACAATGATGTATTGTCAGGACTATGATGACTGGCTTCCTTGTGGTTATGTTGCTGGTGGAGGTATTTCTGGTCAACATGATGGTTATGCAAGTGCTGATATACCTGCTTGGTATGTTCTACTTGCAAAATATTTTAATCTTCCGGTATATGATTATTATAACTTAGGAACAACAGCCAATGGACTATATCAGCCCTGTGTGTATACATGTCCAAGCCAGAAATTTAAATATCCCTCTCCTCGTCCAGTTTCTTATGCTTTTTCTATATATTTAGCAAATTATGGAATAACAATCAGAAGCACTCCTGTAACAAGAATGGCAAAACTTAACAGAATAAAATCCCCATCTGAAAAAGTATGGTTATCAGATTATTTTAGGCCCTATTACTTTAATCCTGGTCTAATAGTGCCAACAGCGTGGCAATCGGAAGGTTTTAGGAGACATAATAATGGAGTGAATTGTCTTTTTTTTGATTGGCATGTAGAATGGGTAAGTTTTGACAGGGCACAAGCTCCTGCATCAGGTACGCCAAAGCCAATGTTTTCCTCTTATTTTTAACAGAGAGTAAAAATGATATGTCTAACTAAACTTGAAGAAGTCATTTTAAGGTAGTTTTAGAATTAAGAGAGTTTTTATTTTCTGAACAAGTTTATTTAGTAAAAGTTCTTAGAGTTTAAGTTTTTCTTCTGTTTGTCAATACACTGCTACCTATCAATATCTCTTTTTGTTTTTTTAAAAATATATCAAAACCCACATATATTAAGGACCTACAGAACAATTGACAAAAACTTGGGGGTATAATGAAAACAGAATTAAAATTTGTCAATTGATAGTAAATATGTTAAGTTTAATTGATAAAAAAATTTGAACTTTAACTTTGCTTTTAATATAGTATAAAAGTGGATAAATATTCTTATCAGAAAGATAGGGTTGAGTAAATATTTATAAAAAATGAGGGAAAAAATTTGCTTTTTGACAAAATTTTTATATGTTGTATAATAAAGTTAGACAATTAAGAAAAGGTATAAAGATATTTAAAAATTAAAAGAAATATATATAAAAAATCTTGACAGATTTATCAAGAAAGAAGGTGATGAAAAGATAGAAACAAAAAACTCCCCTCTTTATAAAAGCATCTGTCCAACAAGTCCGCCAGAAAGCGCGTCGGATTTGCCATGTTGTGTGGCGAAATTTGTGGAGGAAGGGGCAAGGAGGGATTTTCAGCAAGCACAAGGAAGTTAGAAAGGATTTCTGGGAGATTTGAAATCCCTTCCCTCGGACGAGCCCACCTTCCTTTAATAAATGAAGGAGTTTGGGACGAAAAAAGGAGATGATAAATATGGAAAGAAGAAAAGTGCGTATTTCAGAGTCCGCCGCGTCTTGTGGCGGAGGGTTTACTCTAATAGAATTGCTTGTGGTAATAGCGATAATAGCGGTTCTTTCCGCTATGTTACTACCTGCTTTATCACTGGCAAGGGCGAAGGTACAACAGTCAACATGTATGAATAATTTGAAACAATGTTATATAGGGCATATTATGTATGTTGAGGATTATAATGGTTATTTACCTCTAAATAATAATCCTAGCCCCGTAGGTTATTGCCCTTGGGATATTGTATTGGTATCAAGGTGTAAATATCTTGATGGAGAGGTATGTCATTGTCCATCCTGGCCACCAAAAACATATATAGCAGGATATGTTTATGGAAGTTATCCAAGGGATTTTGTAAAATTAGATAAGATGTCAGAAATACGGAAGAAAAATCTATCTAACATTATACTTTTAGCCGATTCAGTAAGTGCCGATGGATCAAAAGAACTGTGGGGTGGTGCTGGTCGTAAAGAGGCTTATTATCATTGTAGACATAATGGATTCTGTAATTGTCTTATGTTAGATGGGCATGTAGAGGCACTAAATAAAAGTGATCTTATAAGTGGAAATTATGCTCCAAAACCAATAAAAGATGAGTATGTTGTTGAATATTATTAAAAGGGGGTTTTAATGAATAAAAAATTATTTTTATTATTATTATTTTTTCTTTTCTGTACTTTCTCTTTTTCTGCTTTAACAGTAGAACCAAAGTACCTATCACCGAGTGAAGAAGTAATAACACCACATATAAATTGGTTAAAACCATATAAGAAAGGGCCAATTAAGGTTCTCTTTATAACCTATCGTAAAGAAGGTGGGATGAGAGAAGTAATAGAATTAGCACAGAGATCGGACTTAAATTATACAGTATTTCCTTTTGATAGTCCAGATAGTTTTTATGAGGTGGGATATGAGAAGTCTATTACAGATGAGATGGCAGAGAATCTCCTAATGGAGAAACTAAAAAGTAATTATGACATAATTGTATTAGGAAATATAAAGTGGAGTGTTTTACCATTATATGCTAAATATCAAATTTTAAAAAAGGTTAAAGAAGGAACATCAATATTGGGCTATGTAAGAGATAGAGATGAATATTTAAATAAAGCAACAGAAAAAAAGATAGAGCCAGATATACAAATTTTATTTCCATACAAAGGGTTACCTGCATTTAATAAATATACTGATTTCAATACCTTTTTAAACTCTACACTTGAAATAAGTCAATTTGGGAAAGGGAAAATAATTCTGTTAAAAGGATATAAAGTAGAGATTTTACAAGCATTAACACCAGTACCACCAACAGAAAATTATTTAGATATTGATTATATTGATTATGATTATTACCTATCTTATATAATCCAACTAATACTTTATGCCAGTAATAAACAGCCAGAAGTAATAATAAAAGGCAATGATTATATAAAGGTAGATAGGGACCAATTAAATACAGTTGAATTTATAATAAACAGCAAAGAAAAGAAAGAGAATATAAGTTGTGAATTTACATTAAGGGATAAAGAAAACAAAGTAATGATATTTCAAGAAGAAAAGATTGCACTTTTATCAGGAGAGAACAAAATAAGTTTTGATATAAAGAAAGTACCTGCTGGTAGATATTATGCAGACCTATTATTAAAAGAAGGGGATAAGATAATAAATTTTGGTTCAAGTTATTTAGAAATAAGTTCACAGGCATATATAAGTGAAGTAGAGATAAAAAAGAGTTATCTAAAAGAAGAAACGATAACAGGGAAAGTAATTGTTTTTACAAAAACAGGAGAAGACAATTTAAAAGTAAAGATAAGTCAGAGAGACAATTTTGGACGGATAACATACAGAGAAATTATACCAGTAGGGGAAAAAGGGATATTTAAGAAAGAAGCTCTATTTTCATTAAAACCAACAACACCATTAACAATCATACAATATTTAGATATAGAACTTTATAAAGGGAAAGATGTATTAGATAGAAAGAAATTTACTTATTCTATTTCAAATTTGTATCCTAAAGAAGATGATATAAGATATATATTATGGGCAGCACATACTGACAGATATAACTCACCAGGTAGTTATTTATCTATTTATTATTTATCTGAACTATATAAAGGTGGATTTGATACCCAATACTCAAATTTTTGTGAAGCAGTTTCATTAAGTAATCTTTATCATCTATCTATTATGTCTACAATTCCAACCAGATTTGTTGATCTCAAGACCGATTGGCATTCTCATCCAGGTATTCCAAAAAGAACAAAAGATGATCATATAAGAGTACCGTGTTTAACAGACCCGGAATATTTAAAACAGGTAGAAGATGAGTTAACAAGCAAAGCAACAAAAGTAAAACCATTTTCAACAAAAGAATTTTCTATAGGTGATGAATGTCTTTTTGTAAATGGTAGTTTTGAGTTATGTTTTTCACGTACTTGTATTGCAAAATTCCACCAGTTTTTAAAAGAAGAGTATGGGACTATAGAGAATTTAAATAAGGAATATGAATCAAATTATAAGTCATTTGAAGAAATTCAACCAGTAACATTAGATGATGTAAAAAAGGACTCAAAACTTATCCCACTTTGGGTTGATTATAGAAGGCATATGGAGAACACCTGGGCAGGGATATATCAATTCAGTAAAGATACAATCCAAAAAGTAGTTCCAGAAGCAAAAATTGGATATGAAGGAAGTGATACAGAAATAAATAGTTATAGAGCAGCAGATTTTTATAAATTGATGCAAGTAATGGAACTTAATTGTACTTATGATAGGCCTTTTATAAATTATGCGATAGTTGATTTTTCAAAACCAGGGACTGTATTAGGACTGGGATGGTATGGTGGATATTCTAGTACTTGTAGTATTCCTTATAATAGATATATTTCCTGGCGACATCTTTTAAGAGGAGCAAATTCTTTCTGGGTCTGGTGGGGAGACCCTGGAGAAGGTGGAAGCGTAGTGGCATCAGACCTATCTTTTTATGATTATTTCAAAGAGAATATAAAACAGGTAAAAGAGATGAAAGAAGGTATAGGGAAATTATTTATTACATCAAAAAGGGATAATGATAAAATAGGGATTTTGTATTCAGCCAGTAGTGTTCACTGTTCAACATTAACGCCCGAACTACCGAGTATGGAGAAGGTATTAAATAGTTTAGCCACTTTATTTGAAGATAGTGGATATCAATTTCAAGTAATTGCTTACAAACAGTTAGAAGAAGGGATATTAAAGAGAGAGGATTTTAGATTATTATTTCTGCCGTATTGTCAATCAATATCAGAAAAAGAAGGTAAAGAGATAAAGGAATTTGTAGAAAAGGGCGGGATAGTAATAGCAGACATAAGGCCCGGAGTATCAGACCAACATGGGAAAGCATATAAGAAAGGTATATTGGATGAGGTATTTGGGATAGAGCAAAGGACAACAGGTCCAGAAGCCAAAAAGGCAGAACTACAAATAAAAGATACAAATTTTCCTGATAAATTTCCTACTACTTATCTTGATAGTTCAATAAAATTAGCAAAAGGGCAGGCGAAGGAATATGTAGAAGGGACACCTGTACTAATAATAAACAATTATGGGAAAGGCAAAGCAATACTACTTAATTTTTCACTATCAAATTATGTAGAGCAAAAAGGAGAATTAGAAAGTGGTACAACAGAAGTTACAAAAGATAGTGAGATGATAAGAAACTTTTTTAAATCACTTTTTTCTTTTGTGGGAATAGATGAGAAAGTAAAAACAACTCCTGAAATTTCTGGTGTAAGGAAATATAGATTTATCTCTGGAAATATAGAATATTTAGGGCTTTTACAGGAATTGCCAGAACCAATTGTAAATTATGCGAAGGGAACAGCAAAACCACTTGTAAAAAACAAAATAACAATAAACTTACCTAAAAAATATAATATATATAATGTTCGGGAAGGTAAATATTTAGGATATACAGATGAGATAAAAACAGAGATAGAACCAGCAGATGCGATAGTTTATGCTTTATTACCATATAAAGTAGAGGATATAGTTCTAACAATTCCCAAAGATATAAAACAAGGAGATATATTAGAATATGGGATAAATATAAAGACAAGTGGTGAAAAGCCAGAACAACATATATACCATCTCTCAATAATATCCCCAGAAGGGAAAGAGATAAAACACTACACAGATAACTTAAAAGCAGAAAAAGGTAATGTTTCAGGCAAGATACAACTTGCATTAAATGAAGTAGTGGGAGAATACAAAATAAGAGTAAAAGACATTGCAACAGGGAAAGAGATAGAGAAACCTTTTAGAATAATGGAGGCAAAATGAGAAGAATAACATATATTTTAATTTTTCTTTTATCATTTCCTTTTCTTTTAATATCGGCTGAACTTTTATATCCGTGTTATAAAATAACAGAAGAACCAATAATAGATGGTAAGATAGAAGACAATGTATGGTCAAGTATTCCAGCAGCAACTGATTTTTATATTTTAGGCAAGGATGTGTATGCTAGTAAGCAAACATATTTCAAAGCAGGATGGAATAAAGAAGGGATTTATATAGCAGTAAA
>Ga0208825_1000504_pt1 | contig 37502 bp, 36 predicted proteins | sample AD_UKC113_MetaG_FD_184450 | JGI IMG/M metagenome (GOLD analysis project Ga0208825, IMG submission 184450) | Active sludge microbial communities of municipal wastewater-treating anaerobic digesters from Hong Kong - AD_UKC113_MetaG (SPAdes)... | ecosystem: Engineered > Bioreactor > Anaerobic >... | reverse complement strand
GTGAAGCCGGATGATGTGCTTGATGTTTAGAAAAGAATGAAGTTTGAAGTGTTATGTTAACAATGAATTTTAATGGGTCGAACAGTGGCTTCGGTCACTGATTTAATACAATATTAATTGTACAAGGGAGTGAGTTTATGCTTGATAAAGCTATTCATATAGCTGCTAAAGCACACGAAGGGCAAAGGGATAAAGCGGGACAACCATATATACTGCACCCACTTCGTGTTATGTTCACCTTGAGGAATGAAAATGAGAGGATTTGTGCAGTTTTACATGATGTTATTGAAGATACCGATATTTCACTGGAATACTTAAAGGAAGCGGGTTTTTCGGAAGAAATTTTAACTGCGTTGGAAGCACTGACTAAACGTGCTGGTGAAAGCTATGATGATTTTATTGACAGGGTAGTAAAAAATAAGATAGCCAGTAAAGTAAAGCTGGCTGATTTGACGGATAATATGGATCTGTCAAGGCTGCCCAATCCTTCTCAAGAGGATCATGACAGGGTGGAAAAATATCGGGAGGCTGCAGATAGAATATTTGACAGTATGGAGTATGAAGATAGCGATAAGTATAAAAATACAAAAGAGATTGAAATAAATGGTTGTGTTTCTGTTCCTGAGAACTGTTCTGTGGATGATTTTTATGATAAGTTCATTGACTTTATTGAAAATAATTACTGGTTGTTTGGAGGCGGAATAAAGGAGTATAAAGAGTAGTTGGTGCATTGAAGGGCGAAGCCATTTAACAGCTTCGCCCTCTAACATGCAAAAATTATTAACTCATAACACCATCATCATTGATATACTGCTGGAGAAGTTCAGGTATATTTTCATAAGCTACAGAAGGGTCCATTCTGACACCCGAGATAGGAGAACCCTCGGAATCCGGATAAATCTTACCGATTGGGGAATCTGCCAAGGGTGCGCTATTATTTTTTTCTTTATGGATATTCATTATGCACCTCTGTTTTGTTTTACTACTTTATATTATATTAATGAATAGTTATATGGTGATTACAGTTTGGGTGCATAAATTCCTTTAGTTCTTATAAAGAGATACCGATTTCACTTCTGCTACTATTCCCGAAGCAACCAGCTTACCATTTTTACGAAATTCAAAGGATATGCTATCTCTCAAAGGAAATCTGTCTTTTAATATAATATGGGCATTTACATATCCATTGGCATCTATGGCGTCTGAATATAAATTAATAGTTGCGGGTGTCTGATTTCTAAGGCAATAGAATGTGCCTTCAATCTCTTTGTTTTCCAGAAAGGATTTATCATTAAACATCAATTTTGCAGAAAATTGATTTACTGCCTTCATGCTACCCACTGGTACAAGAAATTGACCTATCTCTATCTCTTTTTTACTAATACCCCTTAAAAGAATACCTACGCGATCGCCTACAGTTGCAGTATTAATCTGTCCCATTTTCCCATTAATTTTTTTCTCAATACCTCCGATTTTTAATTTTCTTGGTTCTTTTCCGATGCCAACCAATTCAACCTCAGCATTTTTTGAGACAAAACCGCTTTCAATTTCTGCACCAATTACAGTATCTTGGTTGCCTATAAGCGAGAAGGTATCCAGTATAATCAAAATGAAATCGTTGCTAACCAGCATATTTGTTTCAGTTGGTCTTACATTTCCTCCTCCGGTTGTATTCTCTCCTTTACGGCCAAAAGGTGCTATAATTGCTTTTAAAATAGAAATAAGTTTTTGCTTCATTTTTGTTTTTCTCCTTTTTTGGTATTTTGTCTTCAAAGTTAGCTTATGTATGACACTTAACCATTTTATAATAAATATTTTCTTGATACAATTTCATTTTTCATTTTCTTTAAAGTATGCCATTTTGATAATGATGTACCTATATCGTTTAGTATAGCTTTTGGTATTTTGACGTAATGTATTTAGAAAAACTGTTGACAATTATATTGAAATAATGGAGGATGATATAGTGGGTGAGAATGAAGATAAAGAAACTGATATAATGTGAAGGATTTGAAAATAAACTATGAAGAAATTGGTTATCGGAATACTTGCACATGTTGATGCGGGAAAGACAACGCTATCGGAAAGCATGCTTTATTTAAATGGTAAAATTAGGAAACTTGGAAGAGTGGATAATAAGGATGCTTATTTGGATACCGATGAATTGGAAAGAGCAAGAGGTATCACTATTTTCTCGAAGCAGGCCGTATTTGAAATAGATGGGACAGGTATAACTTTGTTGGATACCCCGGGACATGTAGATTTTTCTGCTGAAATGGAGAGAACGCTTCAGGTTTTGGATTATGCAATTTTAGTTATAAGTGGTGCCGATGGAGTGCAGGGGCATACCAAGACATTATGGCGGCTGCTGGACATGTATGATATACCGGTATTTTTATTTGTAAACAAGATGGATCAGAATGGTACCGATAAGGATAAATTGATAAATAAAATTAAGAAGCAGTTGGATGATAGATGCATTGAATTTGGACAGGTTAAGGAAGATTCTTTTTATGACCAATTGGCAATGTGTGATGAAGTTATGATGGAAGCCTATCTGGATAAAGGAAATATTGAAGATGTACAGATTGGCATGGCTGTCAGGGAACGCAAAGTGTTTCCCGTTTATTTCGGTTCCGCTTTAAAATTAGAGGGTGTTGAGGAGTTTGTTCACGGTTTGGTGAAGTATGCGCATGTGCCTTGCTATCCAGATGAGTTTGGAGCGAAAATATTCAAAATAACAAGGGACGAGCAGGGTAATCGACTTACACATATTAAGATAACAGGCGGAAAGCTTAAGGTAAAAGATATGCTGACCAATGGGATATGGGAAGAGAAGGTGAACCAAATTCGAATATATTCCGGACAGAGGTTTGAGCCGGTAAACGAAGCTGGTGGAGGTTCTGTAGTCGCAGTAACAGGATTGAGTGAATCAAGACCGGGGGAAGGTTTGGGAATAGAGAAGTCATCGTCGGCACCTGTATTGGAGCCCGTATTGCTTTATCGAGTGGTACTTCCTCAAGGCTGTGACCCGAGAGTAATGATGCCAAAGCTTCGTCAGATTGAGGAAGAGGAGCCGGAGATTCAAATCGTATGGGATGAGCAGCTGCAGGAGATTCAGGCAAAGATAATGGGGGAAGTGCAGATTGAAATTTTGCAAAGCATTATTAAAAGCCGATTTGATGTTTATGTGACATTTGATGAGGGAAGAATTGTATATAAAGAGACAATTGGAAATGTTGTTGAAGGTGTAGGACATTTCGAACCTTTAAGACATTATGCAGAGGTCCATCTGTTATTGGAGCCTGGAGAGCGGGGAAGCGGCCTTGTTTACAGATCGGAATGCAGTGAGGATATATTAAGTAAAAACTGGCAGAGGCTTATATTGACACATCTCGGGGAAAAAGCCCATAAAGGTGTCTTAACAGGGTCCGATATAACCGATATTAAAATAACTTTGGTTTCGGGCAGAGCACACAACAAACATACAGAAGGCGGTGATTTCAGAGAGGCCACCTATCGAGCAGTGCGACAGGGTTTAAAGGAAGCGGAATCCATTTTGCTGGAGCCTTATTATGCTTTCCAGTTGGAGGTTCCTGAGAAAATGGTTGGAAGGGCTATGACTGATATAGAGAAAATGCACGGTACATCTGAAATTTCCCGGATAGATAGCGGTATGGCAGTTCTTGTCGGGAGTGCACCTGTTATAAATATGAGGAATTATCAGAGGGAGGTATTGGCTTATACAAAAGGCCTTGGCAGGTTGTTCTGCAGCCTTAAAGGATACGAGCCATGCCATAACGCACAGGAGGTAATAGACAGCATAGGATATGATTCTGAAAGAGATGTGGATAATCCTACAGGCTCTGTATTTTGTGCTCAGGGGGCAGGCTTTTTGGTTGAGTGGCATGAGGTAAAGAATTATATGCATGTTGAAAGCTTTTTACAGCAATCCAATGAAGGATTATCAAGCCCTGAATACAAATTATATTCGGAAGAAAGGTCAATCAGCTTAGAAGAAATTGATCAAATTTTGAGCAGGACATTTTATGCAAACCAGGGCAAGAAGGAGGCCTGGAAAAGGCAAAAAACATATTATGGAGACAGCCGTGAAACCACTTTTAATGTCGGTAAGCCAAAGGAAGCAAAAGAGGAGTATCTTCTTGTAGATGGCTACAATATTATTTTTGCATGGCCTGAACTTAAAGAGCTTGCAGAGGAGAACATGGATTCTGCAAAGATAAAGTTGCTCGATATTCTATGTAATTATCAATGGATCCGGAAATGTCAGATTATTGTTGTGTTTGATGCCTATCGCGTTCAGGGGCATCGTGAAGAGATAATCGACTATTATAATATTCATCTTGTTTATACCAGGGAGGCACAAACAGCGGATAATTATATTGAGAAATTTGCTCATGACAATAAGAAAAACTATGATATTACTGTGTCTACATCGGACGGCTTACAGCAGGTAATCGTAAGAGGAGCGGGATGCTCATTGTTATCTGCCAGAGAGCTGCAAGCCGAAGTTGAAGAGGCCAATTATAAAATGATGATGGAATATAAGCAAATGGCAGGGATAAATCGAAATTACCTCATGGACTCACTGCCGGAGGAAATAAGAAAGAAGATGGAAAACCTGCTTAAAATAGAGGATAAAGAAAATAAAGAAAGTAAATAAAAGGGTAAGGATGAAGATAAAGAAAAAGATAAAGAAAAAGATAAAGAAGAGGATAAAAAAGATTTGATTTAAAGCAGAACAAAAAAAGCTCACAGACCAAAGCTGCAAGCCTTTTTAAGCAGAAGTATTGATTATTCCAGTTTGGTTCCGCAGCCGCTGCAGAATTTTGCCCCAGGTACTAGCTTGGTACCACAACTATGGCAAAAATTAGCAGCACCTTGATTGGATGCATCTGCACGAACAATTTTAGTGCCACAGCTGCTGCAAAAATTCATATTTTCAGCTACAGGACGGTTACAGCCTGGACAGATTATTGTGCCCGGTTTTGCATCCCTGTTATTGTCTTGTGAAAAGGATCTGGCCATCTGTCTTGCCATTTCAACGCCCATTGCCATACCGGCACCTGCCTGAGCCATTCCTGCCATACCGCTATTGGGATTGTTGGTGATTGCATCAACCATACCGATATCGCGGTACCTGTTAATATCGCCAACCATTTCATTTGAAGCGTTTTTCTCAATCATTTTTTGAATTTGCTCAGGGTAATTAAAGCTTGATATATTAAAGTCGGTTACTGTCAAACCGATTTTTATAAGCTCCATATCAAGGTCTACCTTAATTCCCTTAGAGATATCAAATGCGTTTGCCTGAAGGTTGAAGAGATCTTTTCCTTCTTTTGATATCCATTTCATGAGCAGTTGATCCAACATGCCTAGAGTACGTTCCTTAACATCATCAACTGTAAACTCCTGTTTTACACCTGCTATCTTGTCAATGAGCACAAGATAATCGTCTATTTTTACACTGAATGTTCCAAAGCTTCTTATGGGAATACCGCCAGGCATTCTCGGAGAAGGGATGTTTATGGCATTTTTAGTTCCCCACTTTACGAGAAATTCCTTTGTATTTACAAACAATACTTCAGCTCTAAGACCGCTGTTAAATCCGAATTTAAAACCTTTCAGAGTACTGAGGAAAGGAATGATCTGTGTTTCTATCTCGTAATTACCCTCGTCCTTAAAAATACCCTCTATTTTGCCGTTATAAAGAAATATGGCATCCTGACCCGGTTTTATTATGAGCCGGCTTCCTTTTTTAATTTCGTTATTACGCCATTTCCAGAAGAAAACATCGTCCCTTGTTTCATTCCATTCAATTACGTTTAAAAATTGGTTGCTAAAGAGTCCCATTTCATTCACCCTCTCAAAAATTAAGTTTTAAAGAAAATAAAAACAATACATTAATGCAGAATTGTTTGAAATTGGAAGATTGCCGCTGAAATATAGACCTGCAAGCAACGCAGCAATACCTAAGAGTACAAGTAGTGCTATTTTCACAGGGCTTAACGGTGAATTTCCCGATACTATTCCGCTTTGTCCGTTTATTATATATCTGTATTTTTTGCCGTTGTAGTCATAGTAAGCGGTCCATACAGGGAGCAATACATGCTTGTATTTTACATTGCTGTAACGTACATCAATTCTGATATTCCGTACTTCATCGTATTTTTTAAGTACTATATTCCTAACATCATCTGTTAATGCATCGTACATTTTACGTTTTGCGGTTTCAAAGCATTCCGCTACACCAAGACTGTATCTTTCTGCTGTATAACCGGAAATATACTCCGGTTTGTATGGCTCAAGCTCCTTTGTATTGTATGGCTCAATTTTTCTCATCAATGACTCGTCAAAATTCTTGGAAGCATTTACCTGAACATCATCGAAAAATCTTTCAAATCGGCCATTGACACGGTACCACCGCACTCTTCGTTCTCTCGTCTTTTTACCGTTGCGTTCTACGTCAACATAATAAACCTTACCGCCTTCTGCGGTATAGGAATTGTAAGTATCTGCATCATATGTCCAGTACGGCACATACACCGATTTAAGCTTGTCGCTCTGATAGAATTTTTTTAAGCTTCCCGGTGCAAGCCACCTGCTGCGTATCCATTTTTCAAAAAGTTCCCGGGCTTTATGGATGTCTATCTTAAAGGGAAGTATGGCCTCAGGCCTTATGCCTGCCGATTGCTTACTGGCGAGAACATGGGAAGAACCGCAGTAACTGCAGAATAAAGCGGTTTGATCTTTTTCCACAACGCTTTCTGCTCCGCAACCGTCACACTTTATTACACTGACTTCATTATTCCAGGTAGAAGTAGATTCTATATTCTTTATATCATTAAAGTCATACTCCTTAATGAGGGATTTGTCATCTTGAATATCCACTTCGGTTTGACAATACGGACACTTCATTTTCTGAGACGGAATGTCAAACTCCATATTTCCGCCGCAGCCTGAACATAGGTAAACCTGGGAACTATCTTCATTATTTATGGATGTATCCATTTCCATTTTGCATAACCCCCTGTTGAATATATCAATGGCTGTAACTTTTAATGCTACAGCCATACAGTATAAACTTTTGTGTTTACTATTTGTCCATTTCTTCTTTCATTTTATTAAGCTCGTCATCTATATCATCATTAAGGCTGGCTTTTAATTTGTTAAGTTCATCTTCAACAGATGAATCTGGGGAGTCATACTTATCAATTAAACTATCCAATTCATCATCTCCGGATTTATTGAGCTCAGCCATGGCATTTGCTTCATCAAGCATACGATCGGCTTTTTGCTCCATGCGGTCAAAAGCACTTAAGTTGTCTCCTGCCTTAGAAACACTAGAACCTATTTTGTTGATCTTTTCCTGTGCTTTAGCTACAGACATTTTTGCCTTGATGGAATCTTTCCTTGCGTTTAATTCATTTATCTGTTCCACAAGCTTGTCGTGCATTTGCTTCATCTTTTTTGCGTTTGACTCTGCAATATCATTTGCCTTTTTTAATTCATTGTATTGTGCTGTATATTGTGCCTTTTTGGCAAGGAACTTTCTGGCATCATCGTCATTACCGGACTTTACCGCCCTTTGGGCATAATCATGCATTTTATCTATTTCTGCCTGACATTCGTCAAGCTCTCTTTTTGAACGTGCTGCATCGGCCATAACCCCAGCAGTCTCGGCTTTTACCTTATTTAAATCATCCTCGAGATTTCTTAAAAGCTGGTCCACCATCTTTGATGGATCTTCAAACTTGTCTAATATTGCATTTATGTTTGATGCCATGATGTCGGAAAACCTTTTTAAAATTGACATTGTATTTTGCCCCCTTGTTTTTGGATTTGACTAATTTGGATTGATTTTTAATTCCATGAAATATATCGTATATTTTGGCTATATGGTTTATCAAATTAATCTATAAATAAATAATATGTTATTAATAATATGTTTTACAATAATGATTATATGTTGTTGTATATTCATTTTATAATGCAAATACATAGTATAAAACTGCATTTGCAAATATAAAATTTTTTTGTACAGATATAGTTTATCATAAATTTCTATAATAACCAGTCTCAAATATGAATTTCGTGCAACAATTTACTACAAAGCCCAATATCATTTCCTGTGGATAATCAATATAATGATTTAAGCGAGCAAATGTTATAGAGGTCAATAAACATGTTAACTGGAAGGCAGCTCTATCTTTTGAGAACAATAGACAAAAAAATGACTAGGGAGGAATTGTCTCAATTGCTGCATATTACCTATAACGATATAGTTCTTTTTGAAAATGAGAAAAAAGCTATTCCTCATGATGTTTATGAAAGATGGCTGAAAATTGTTATAGATTAATGGTATGGGAGAAATTTCAATGAAATGTGTTGCTTACTGCAGAGTGTCAAAGGATACCTCAGACCAGTTGAATTCGTTGGAAAACCAGATAAGGCATTATACCGATTTGTTTAAGCAAAAAGGGTATGAAGGTGCGGAATGCGGCATGTATTATGGAAAAGACGGCAAAGAAGAGACCGTTAAGTATATACCGTCAATATTTGCGGATGAAGGCATTTCCGGGACAAAGCTCAAAAACAGAGAAGCTTTTAAATACATGCTTGAATGTGCATATAGAAAGGAATTTGACATTATTTATGTAAAGAATACTCAAAGATGGGCAAGAAGTGTTGAAGACGGTGCAGGCATATTAAAGAAGCTTAAAGTCATCGGTATTAAAGTAATATTTGAGGATGGTAACATAAATAATTTTGATCATGAGATGACCATAAACATTCTGCTTTCAACCGCACAGGAAGAATCTAGGGCTAAAAGTGCGGCAGTCCAATTCGGTATAAAAAAAGCTCAGGAACAGGGTAAATTCACAAGTGCTGTTCCATATGGATACAGAAAGATAAATGGTTTTTTAAAGCCTATCCAAGAGCAACTGGAAGTTGTTAAATCAATTTTTAACCTGTATTTGCAGGGCTGGGGAGGCATCAAGATTTCCAGATATTTAAACAGCATGAATATTCCCACACAGAAGGGAAAAAGATGGACTCAGGTTCAAATCAATGATTTGATAACAAATCCCATCTACAAAGGAATGCAGATAACACATACCGTTCAAAATATTGATATCAATATTTCAGAGACATCTTATTCCGATGGAGAAAAAGAATATAAATACAAAAGCATTAAAGACATGAATGAAAACGATTGGATAATAAATCATATAGAAGAATTAAGAGCAGTGCCGGATGAAGTATTCAATGAGGTTCAGGAAGAAAGAGCGAAAAGAAAGGAATTGATTAAAAAAGGCAGCAGGCCAAGCAGCGATACGGTATTCGGCAATTTATTATACTGTCAGCACTGCGGACGGGCAATGAGGCGAAAGAAGCTATGGGGATGGAAACGTAAGGACGGCACTAGAAATTTTGGAGTTGAGTGGGTGTGTGTTAGCCATGATACATATCACAATGATATTTGCAGATTCAGAAACTCATGGCATGAAGATGTTCTGGCAGATAGGATTAAAAATGAAATTGAAAATATAAGGGATAACAGGCAGATGATTGAAAATGCATTTTCCGAATATGTTGCTCAATTTTTGAGCTCGGAAAACGTATCATTGAGAGTAGCCGAGCTTGAAGCAGAGTTGGAAGAAATAAAAGCCGAAATAAAAGCCAATTTGAAGCTTTATACAAGGAATATCATAGATGATGAGCAGTATAAGGAACAAAATGATGAACTTCAAGCTCATAAGAAAGAATTGGAATCTCAAATTGTTAAATTAAAAAGGATTGATGATGCTAGGGAGGAAGCAAAGAAGAAATTTAATAATTATGTAAAGTTTATTGATAAAATTGATTTGGAAAATATTGATAATTCTTTATTAAAGAGGATTATTAAAAGGATTGAGGCCTACACGTATATTAATGATGACGGCATCGAGAAAAAGGATATTGTAATAGTATGGAACATGCTGGATAAGTCCTTTGACGATATATTCTACAAGAAAGCAAAAACTATAGTCATTTAGTAAATAAGGCATTTGCTTCGTTGCATGGCATGCTGAATCTTTGACTTAGGTATCTTAATGAAGCTGCAAGTTCGCCATCCCCCCACCTGAATCTATGGTGCGGCCTTTACAACTCATAAATCCAGTGCTAATATTTAATCGTTCATTTGACACTTTATATTAATTACCAGGAGAAATGATTATTAGGAGAGACTTATAAATGAAAAAAGCAATAATATTTACTATATTATTACTAATTATATCACTCACAATAGTTATTGGCAGAGAAATTAACGATGATAAAACATCTCCCTTTGAACTAAGTTATTTATCTCAAAGTACCGTCAGCACACCTACCAAAGGTACATATACCCCGACTCCAACTAATTCGGGTTTAAAATCATTTTCATCAAGCCCAACACCTATTCATACAGGCACTTCAAACAATGCCGGCCTTATAGTATTTAAGAAGGCTGAAAAAACTATCGATGTCTATTATTTAATGCCCGATGAAAATTACAGCTTTATAAGATTTGAAAAGAAAAGCCATGGAACATGGTCAAATCATGTCTTTTGGGAATATCAAATCAAAAATTGATAGCACAAAACTCTGTTCCTCCTGTTTCGAAAAAAGTGAATGATACGGAATATTCCAATTTGCAAAATTTTTCCGATAAAATATAGGGAAAATTAATAAATTAAGGAGGAATAATATATGTATAAAATGGAATCAAGGCCAGGCGTTTTTATTATCACAGTATCAGGATTTATAAAAGAGGATGAGGCTCATGCTTTTATTAATGATTATAAAGCAACTATAAAAAAAATTGTTCCTTCGCAAACCTCATTGATACTCGATGGAAGTAAATTAGCTACTTCAAGTCAAGATATGTTACCAATTCTGGAAAGTTGTCTCAAAATGTATGTTGCTGATAACTTCAAAGAAATATATCTTACAGAAATTGAATTAGCTACAACAACAATGCAACTTAGAAAATTGAATGCCGATCAATTTTTTAACAGAATAAAGATGGTAAAATCAGTCAATGAAGCACTTGCACAAATAAAATAAGTTTAAATTAAATCCATATTAAATATGAATAATATTTGCATTTAGCAGAGCAAAGTTCCGGTAAAGCGTTGGTTATTTTGCTCTGTTATATATGCTATCCTATGGAAAGTTGTGTAAATTTATTTTATTTTAGGAGGGATTGCAATGAAATATACAAATACGGTACTTAAAGGAATAGGAATTTATCATCCAAAAAACAAAATTGGCAATGACTTTTTTATCAAACACTTTAAAGAAAACGGGAGAAACGCTGAAAAGCTAATGCTTAAACTTGGAAGAAAACAACGATATTTAGTTAAGGGTTCAAATGAAAATGCACTTACCATGGCAGCAGATGCCTCAAAAGCTGCTTTAGATAACGCGGGAATAAAACCGGATGCACTTGATATGATTGTTTTTGTTAGTGAAACACCTGAATATCTAGTGCCAACTAATGCACTGATTTTGCGGAACAAGATTGGTGCATGCAATGCAAACATTGTCTATGATATGAATGCCAATTGCATTGGAATGATTAATTCACTAGATACTACTTGCAGATACATTAAAAACAATTCTAAAGTTAAACATGCTCTAATAGTTGGTTCATTATTTATAAGTTCAATGGTAAGGAAAGACTGTATTGTAACATATCCCAACATTGCAGATGGCAGTGCTGCCATAATTATCAAGAATACGGAAGAGCCATACATTAACGGCTTTATAGATTCCGAATATCACACCGATTCCACAAGGTATGATCTAATAATGTCACCTGGCTGTGGATTATCCAATATATTGGATTCACAAATAGAAGAAGGGAAGAAAAAACTTTGCTGGGTACCGCACGAAGTAGACTTTTTTTCAACCGAGTGGAAAAAGATAATAGTTAAAATGCTTAATAGAAATGGTCTTGCTCCCGACGATATTGACCAGTATTTTTTCTCACAGTTCTCAAAACCGGATGCGGAAGCTACGCTCTTAAAGTTGGGAGTTGGTCTTGAAAAGCAAACATTTGTTGGTGAAAAATACGGCTATACCGGATGTGCCAGTCCGTTTTTTGCTTTGAATGATGCAATAAAACAAAATAGAGTAAAAAAAGGATCATTAGTTGTATTTTGTTCTGTTGGAGCCGGTTACAGTATGTCTACAGTACTTTTTAAAATCTAGTATTATGTAGTATAATTTAATACATCAGAATTCTTTAAAAAAACATATTGATAAATTAATCAATTAAGTATATAATATTTTGTGGAATATTTGACCCATTGGTCAAGCGGCTAAGACGCCACCCTCTCACGGTGGAAACAGGGGTTCGATTCCCCTATGGGTTATTAATTTTAGACGGTTCTTTGTTTAAATAACAAGTGAAACCGTCTTTCATTTTAATTACTACGAAATGAGGAATATTAATGGATTACAAAAAATTAGCTGATTTACTTTTTCCAAATATCACAAAGTCAATATCTTATTATGAAGAAACTGTATTTCCAAATAGAGCTTTAAGTGAGGGTGCAAAGGTCACCAGACTTGCACCGAGTCCAACAGGTTTTATTCATCTTGGTAATCTATATGGAGCATTTGTTGATGAGAGGTTAGCTCATCAAAGCAATGGCGTATTTATGCTTCGTATAGAAGATACCGACGAAAAGCGAAAAGTAGAAGGTGCAGTGGAACTCATCATTTCTTCACTGGAGTACTTCGGCTTAAAGTTCGACGAAGGAGCTGGTATTGACGGAGAAACAGGAAATTATGGGCCATATTACCAGAGCAATCGTGGAGAAATATATCAAACTGTTGCCAAACATTTGATTGAGATTGGCAGAGCTTATCCTTGCTTCTGTTCCGAAGAGGAATTGGAAGAAATAAGAAAACAGCAGGAAGCAGAAAAGGTAAATACGGGTTACTACGGGAAATGGGCTAAGTATAGAGATATATATCTGGAAGAAGTACAAAAACATTTGGACAATAATGAGAGTTTTGTGCTTCGCTTTAAATCAATGGGCAACCCGGAAAAGAACTTTGAAATAGACGATGCAATAAGAGGGCACCTTTCAATACCTGAAAACAATCAGGACATAGTTATTTTGAAGGCTAACGGAATACCCACATATCATTTTGCACATGTGGTGGATGATCATCTTATGAGAGTTACCCATGTTGTAAGAGGTGAAGAATGGCTTTCGACCTTGCCTATACATTATGAATTGTTCAAAACTTTGGGCTGGGAATTGCCTGTATACTGCCATACGGCTCACTTAATGAAGATTGATGAAGGTGTTAAGAGGAAGCTTTCAAAGAGAAAAGATCCGGAGTTGGGATTGGAATTTTACATGAAATTGGGTTACCACCCTGCAACAATAAGGGAATACCTTATGACAATACTAAATTCCAATTTTGAAGAGTGGAGAATAGCAAATCCGGACAGCAGTATATATGACTTTAATTTCACTTTGGAAAAAATGAGTATTTCCGGTGCTCTGTTTGATTTAAATAAGCTCAATGATATAAGCAAAAATGTTTTAGTTAAAATTCCGGCAGAAGAAATTTACGATTTTCTGCTTAAATGGGCTAAGGATTATAAGAAAGAAATAGTTGACCTTTTGGTTGCTCATAAGGATGATGTAATAAAACTGTTATCTGTGGGCAGGGATTCAAATAAACCGCGTAAAGACCTCGTTTATTGCGAACAGATATTTGAATTTATCAATTACTTCTTTGACGATTACTTTAAAATTGTCGATAATTACCCTGAAAACATAGATGACTCAGAGGCTAAAAAGATACTTAAAGAATACCTTGAAACTTATGATCACAGCGATGACCAGACTCAATGGTTTGCCAAAATAACGGAAATAGCGACTGCAAACGGATATGCAGCCAAGCCGAAAGACTATAAGAAGAATCCCGAAATGTATAAGGGGCATGTTGGTGACGTAAGTACTGTAATTAGAATTGCTCTTATCGGACGCAGTACTTCGCCTGATATATGGGAAATTCAGCAAATTATGGGCGAAGCGAAAGTAAGGGAAAGAATTAATCGTTTGATATAGGGAAAAATGTAAACCGCCAATCATGACATTATCATTGTTTGGCGGTTTTTCATATTTAAAGCGGAGGTGTATTATGCCGAATAAAGGGTTCTATACTCAAGGGTTTGCTATTCTGTTGGATAATGAAGTTCCATTGGATAGAATAGTTGATGCGATTAGTGATGAATTTAAAGTTGTCAAGAGAATTGATAAATCAAGTGATTGGGCTATTAGTGGGCCTGCAATAACCATTGAATATCAAAAAGAGATTAATGGGTACATATCGGCTGATGTGGTGAATGCTACCTGGCCGGATGGAATGGGCGATCCGCAAAAAGAAAGCATGATTTTTGGAGCTTGGGCAATGGGACATTTTGGCCCGTTTACTTATCCGGGTAACCTGCTTCGTGCAAGTTATAATTGTTGGAGCTATCCTGAAGGGAAGAAGCATGCACAAGAGCATAAGGCTTTTATTCGAATTTGCTCAAGTTACATATTTGGGAGTGTTAGTAAAAATGCTCCCTGTATTCCAGAGGATTATGATGTGATATCTGAAATGATGTTTCTGACTAAGCTTACAAGAAAGCTGTTAGATATACCGGAAGCTCTTTGTTATTTTAATCCTAATGGAGAAGTTCTTGCTTCAAAAGAAATTATTGATTCATTACTGGATAGGCAAGTTGAAATAGGCCTTTTACCGCTTGAACTATGGGCAAATGTGAGGCTCTTTAATCTTCCTGATAATAATGATTGGATGTTGATGGATACGGTTGGTATGTTACAGCTTGATACTTCGGATCATGAAGCAATATTTGATAAAAACTCTTATGATTTAAATGAAGTAGGTAATTTCTTAAGAAATGCATCAAATTATGTTTTCCAAAACGGTCCGGTAATAAAAGATGGTGATACTATGGATGGGCCTGGAGGTATCAGATGGCAGGGGGCAACGTTTGAAGAAGGTGTATCTTCACCTCCAAGAGAAGTAATCCGTTGGTTTCCTATGGATAATAAAAAAAGACCTGAGGGTTTTGTTAAAGCAGATAATAAAGATGGAAAGAAAGGCTTTCTAAAGAGATTTTTTAAGAAATAATCAGCGTAAGTTATGTGTGAATACAAGGGGAATTTAAATGAATTTGAGTTACATGGAATATAAAATAGAAATTTTTAATGATGAAATGTATAGTTTGAATTCAACTGACAATAAAAATAAATATGACTGTGAAATCTTTGATACAAAGGAAAAAGAGCACTTTTACAGCAGTAAATGCGGTATTAGAATTTTGAAAAATGAGGAGCTTATAAAAAGTGTTGTGTTTCTTGGTAGTGGCAGTACAACAAGAATTAATCAGAATTCTTATGTTTTAAACGGGCAAATGCTTTTTGTAGCTGTCGGATCAGCTGTTTATTGTATTCAAGTTCCTGATTTAACTATGAAATGGGTAGTTCAAGGAGACGATAGTTGTTGCTTTGGAATTTTTAGACTTATAGATAACATTGTTATACATGGTGAATTATCTGTAACATGTATAGATGTAAGAGGAAATATTTTGTGGAAATATTACGGTAAGGATATATTTGTTGCTTCAGATGATGGCATTAATAACTTTGAAGTAAAGGAAAATAAAATTAGTGTTAAGGATTGGAATAATGAGCTTTATATATTGAATAGTGATGGGAAACGAATTAATTAGACGAATAGTTAGATAGATGCAAATACAACTAATCCTATAGGAAAAATTTTAGTAATCTATTGACAAATGATTCCGCTGATATTAGAATATATTTAAATAAAATAAAGAATGTATTGGTGGACCCACATCGAGAAGATGTGGGATAAAAAATATCTCAAAACCTAGTAAATCGATACGAAAACTAACATTAGTTTGTTGTATACCTCAATATATTACTGGTTGACCGGAAATACTGGAGACCGGACCAATCCTCTTAAAGGGGAGTATATTGGTTCGGCCTTTTAGTATAAAAACAGGAGGAATAAAAATGACTGTAAATTATGCTTCTATAATCAATAAAGATTTAACATTGGATGAAGTAGTTGAAAAATATACCGATATACCTCGATTGATAATAATAAAAATTGATGTTCAAAGAAGAGGTGTTCATTACACGGATAAAGCATTGGAAAAGCTTGACCCTTCCAAACACCAGATAAGGGGAGCGGCTTTGTTCGGTTCAAGGGACAACAAGCTTACACCTTTGCCGGAATCACTGATATTGAGAGATGGAACTACGGTACTGACGGACCCCACTCCATTGGAAAATAATCCATATGTTGTTGATTACGAGGATGACAGGTTGGTTCTCAAAGATAATGGAAAGGTGATAGAAGAAGTTGAATTCTGGCCTAAACCCGATTTTTACGGTAAGAAGACTGCTTCGGGAAAGCCCATGGAGCATATTGTTACAGCACGTCCTCAGAGACTTCAGGTAATGCCTTCAAGTTACTGCCACTTCTGGGATAATGGCCATGGCTGCAAATATTGTGACATAGTAAATCATCTAAAACATCAAAAAGCAGAGCTTGGGGTTCCGGCAAAACTAAATCCTAAAGAAGTTGGAGAGGTTATTGGCGAAGCATTAAAGCAGCAGGGACGTTTTTCCGGCATATGCCTTACGGCGGGATCAGACACAAGGGGCAAGGAACCTTTTGATGAAGAAGTTGAATATTACATAGAGCTGCTAAAACACATAGGTCAAAATTTTAAAACAAAGAAATTTCCAAGCCAGCTTATTGCCACAGCTTTTACAGAGAAACAGCTTAAAAGACTATACGATGAGACCGGGCTTATGGGATATACGGCTGATATAGAGGTGCTCAACGAAGAATTGTTCAACTGGATTTGTCCGGGCAAAGCGGAATGGATCGGTTATAATGAATGGAAAAACAGATTGGTTAGAGCTGTAGATGTCTTTGGAAGAGGAAATGTAAATACAGGCATTGTTGCAGGAGTAGAGCTTGCCAAACCCAATGGCTATAAAAGTGAAGATGAGGCTTTGAAATATACCCTTGAAGAAGCAGAGGACCTGGCATCAAAAGGAGTTTCTACAATATATATGGTCTGGATACCAAGACCTCAATCTTACTTCCATGATCAGAAAAATGCTTCACTGGAATACTATGTAAGACTGGCAAAGGGGCTGCATGAGTTAAGAAAAAAATATTCATTGGGAATAGACTTTGATGATTATAGAAGGTGCGGAAATCATCCTGACGGTGATTTAACAAGGATATTATAGAGAGCAACAGCCTTGAAGGGAGGGTGGTCAAATGATTTCTGAAATTAATAAGGAAATAAAAGAGATAATAAATCACAAAGATACTGTTAAAGTACTGGTAACATTGAATGAAGACGGCTTGCCGCATGCTGTTGTAAAACAGTCAATAAGATTTTCAGATGAAGGAAAGATAGTATATCTGGAACTTCTGGAATCTTCAAAAAGCTATAAGAACTTTACACGAAGTTTATGGTTCAACCAAAAAGTAGTTATATCAATTTCGGGTAAAAACGGTAAGAGTTATCAGATTAAAGGGACACCGGAAAAGATATTAATAAGCGGTCCGATTTTTGAAAAGTATTATATAAATGTGAGGGAACAGCTTGGAGATGTTGATCTTGCGGCTGTATGCATAATAGATCCTGAAGAATTAAAAGATGAGTCATATGCAGCACGCTTTTCAGAGCAAGAATCCAGGCAACCCATATTCAAGCATCTGGACAGACTTGCAAGATATTATGTTTCTTAAATGGAGGTGTTGAATATGGGGGCTGATAGTGAATCAATAAAAATTCTGCCTGTTGAAGAAAAGGATATCCCTCTTACAATTGAACTTAGGAAGTTGCTCTTTAAGGAGATGGGTGTTCCTGATGAAGCTTTGATTGATAATGCATACGAAAATATTCTGCAATTATATAGGAATGAATTCAATGAAGGCAGAATAAGGCATTTTATAGCCTATAACAGTAATAATGAACCTGTAGCAATTGCCGGAGCTCTTTTGAAAAACGATTTCCCATATTATTTGTTTAAGCCGGGGTATTATGGATGGATTATTGATGTTTATACAAAGCCCCAATATAGAGGAAAAGGAATATCAACAAAATTACTTCAGCTGATACATGAGTGGCTGAAGGAAAAGGGCGTCAATGAAGCAAAGCTTATTTGCGGAGGAAGTGGTGCAAGAAAGCTGTATGAAAAGCTGGGTTACAGGCCTACATGGGAAATGAGCCTCAATATTTCCGAAAACAAGACTTATAACGAAATCATAGATCAAAAAATAAGTAAAAGTGAAATTTAATTCAGTTCATAATAGGGGTGAAGAAATGTCTCTTGAGCCGGATAACACATTAAGAATAAAAAAAGCTGAAAAACAATCAAGAAGAAGCATACTGAATCTGGTTGCTTCAAGTATCACTATAGAAAGAATTCTGACAATCAGTACATTTGCCGCATTATTGATAATCTGGCAGGTGATTACCAGTTTGAATGTTGTATCCGATGTCATCATTCCTTCACCGGAGAAAGTTTGGAGCACATTTAATGATATACTTAAAAACGGTTACAAGGACAATAGTCTGTTACGGCACTTGGGAGACAGCATGTTCAGATTGATAGGCTCTTTCCTGTTGGTTGTTGTTACTGCGATTCCCGTAGGGCTCTTAAGCGGATATAACTCAAAAATCAGAGCAATTTTAGATCCCATTGTTGAATTCTACAGGCCATTGCCTCCTTTAGGATATTATACACTCCTTGTATTATGGATGGGAATTGAGAATCCTTCAAAAATTGCATTATTGTACCTGGCAGGTTTTGCTCCCGTTTACATATCCTGCGTGTCAGGAGTAAAGAAAATCAAACAGGACTATATTCACGGAGCATACACTCTTGGTGCGGGAAAAGGACAGATTTTCCGACATGTGATTCTTCCGGCATGTTTGCCTGATATTTTTACAGGCATCCGTACCGGAATCGGAGTGGCATACACAACCCTTGTAGCGGCAGAAATGGTTGCAGCAGTAACCGGAATAGGGTGGATGGTGCTGGATGGCAGCAAATTTCTTAGGAGTGATGTTATTTTTGTAGGTATTTTCATTATGGGAATCACGGGAATAATTTTAGACAGGATCATAAGATTTATTGAAAGCAAGGTAGTGCCTTGGAAAGGTAAAGAATAGAAGTATAAAATTTTTAAAAAAGGGGATATGATTATGAAATTACGAATATGGAAATTATTACTTGCAGTCACATTGATAACAGCATTAACATTTCAGCTGACAGGCTGCGGAAAATCTGAAGATTCATCAAACACTACTGAAGAAACTAGTTCAATTCCGGGTTCATCCGGTGAGCAAAAAGAAAATAAGCCCGATGTGGTGAATATTGGCTTTCAGGTAATACCTAACGGTGAAATACTGGCAAAAGCAAAGGGATGGTATGAAAGTGAACTAGGAGTAAAAGTAAACTTCAAACAATTCGATTCAGGAAGGGATGTAAATACAGCTTTCGCATCAAACAGCATAGATTTCGGGCTTGTAGGCTCAGCTCCAACTTCGGTAGGTATTTCCAGGGGAATAGCATATGAAGTGTTCTGGATACATGATGTTATTGGAGCAGCAGAGTCTCTTGCAGTTAAAAACAGCTCAAATATTAATTCAATAAAAGATCTTGCAGGTAAAAAGATAGCTACACCATTTGCTTCTACTGCTCACTACAGTCTCCTTAATGCACTTAAGCTTGAAGGTGTAAATCCTGCGGATGTTAAAATTCTTGACATGCAACCGCCGGATATTCTTGCAGCATGGCAGAGAGGTGATATAGACGGTGCTTATGTTTGGCAGCCTACTTTAGGTAAATTGCTTGAAGACGGAAAAGTAATAACAGATAGCAGCAAACTTGCTGAACAAGGTATTATTACGGCTGATTTTGGCTTGGTAAGTAAAAGCTTTGCAGAGAAATATCCCGATATTGTAGTAAAGTATATAAAATTGCAGCAAAAGGCTTATGATTTGTATAACAGTAATCCCGATGAAGCAGCGGAAGCTTTGGGAAAAGAACTTAACATTGATAAAGATGAAGCATTAAAACAAACAAAAGAATTGGTATGGTTGTCCGGAAAGGAGCAGCTGTCGGACAAATACTTCGGTTCTAGCAGCAATATAGGTGATCTGGCAAAAACATTGAAGTCAACGGCTGATTTTCTTGTGGAACAGAAATCGATAGAAACGGCTCCCGATTTGGAAGAGTTTAAGAAGGCAATAAATCCAAAATTTATTGAAGAAGCATTGAAATAATTGTAATGCCCTTATTAACGGAAAATTTCGGAGGTGGAGTAGATGTCGCAGTTTTATAATGGATTTTTTTCCGATAGCTCTGAGGAAGTTATTTCAATTGAAAATCTTTCACTTACATACAAGTCAGGTAAAAATGTTGAAGTGAATGCTTTGGAAAATATCAACCTGAGTATTTCTGAAGGAGAGTTTGTATGCTTGCTTGGTCCATCAGGCTGCGGAAAAAGCACATTGTTGAAAATAATTGCAGGCTTCATTTCACCTACCGAGGGTACCATAAAGATGGATAAGGAAGTCATAAAAGGGCCTGATTGGCATAGAGGGGTTGTCTTTCAACAGCCTCCTCTTTATCCATGGCTGACTGTTGAAGAGAATGTTGCTTTCGGGCCAAAGATGAGAAAGATAAATAAGGAATCCTACAATAATGAAGTCAAGAGATATTTGGAAAAGGTTGGGTTGTTAGAATTTGCCAAGCAAAGACCCTATGAGCTGTCGGGCGGGATGAAACAGCGTGTTTCAATAGCACGCGTGTTGGTGAACAATCCCAGGGTACTGCTCATGGATGAGCCTTTTGGAGCATTGGACGCACTGACAAGAGAACAGATGCAGAATTTGGTCAGGAATATATGGTGGGAAACAGGAAAGACCGTTCTTTTTATTACTCATGATGTTGATGAGGCTCTTTCTCTAGGAACCAGAGTCCTTGTAATGTCGAAAAGGCCCGGGAAAATCATAAAGGAATTCAGAACCACATTCACCAACTTCATTACCGGTGAAAACGGTAATAAGACTCGTTACACAAAAGCTTTCCAGGATATGCGTGAAGAAATATTAAATCTCATCAATACCCAAAGTATCAGTTATTCTATTTGAGTAATATGATTTTCGAAAAAGAGTTTAAGGATGATGCTGTATAATATACTTTAATAAAGACATGCAAGAATCTCTAAATACCGCATAACAATTAGTATAACCACTAATATTATGGGGTGTTTTTTTATGCCTGCAGAAAAAGAAATAAAAATTAATTGCATATACAATCAACAAGGCGAAGCCTTCCAAGATATTCTGAAACATTCTATAAAAAATTTGATACAAAACGGAATAATATACAAAAACATACTGCAGTCAAACAAAGAGACAGTTATCGAAAAAGGAGCAAAAGGGGAGGAACTTTGATGTATGCTCGATGTAACTATTCCGGAGGATTAAATGATACAGAGACTTATAGTGTCGGTATTTATCTTAGATTATCAAAGGAAGATGAAATTGCAGGTCAGTCCGAAAGTATAAGCAATCAAAGAGATTATATAACTTCTTATGTATTGGAACAGGGGTGGGACATTTATGATTTTTACATAGATGACGGATACAGCGGACTAAATTTTGACAGGCCTGCATTTAAAAGAATGATTTCGGATATTGAAAATAAAAAGATCAACTTGGTTATAACGAAGGACTTGTCAAGGCTAGGAAGAGATTATATCGATACAGGCAATTATATTGAGCGGTACTTTCCACAGCGGAATGTAAGATATATTGCACTTAATGACGGCATTGATACTTTTGCGAGCAGTGCCAACAATGACATGAGTCCTTTTAAGTCTGTCATTAACGATATGTACGCAAAGGACATTTCAAAGAAAGTTCGTGCGGTCCTTGATACAAAGAGAAAGAAAGGTCAGTTTATCGGTGCATTTGCTCCGTACGGGTACAAAAAGGACCCGACCAATAAAAATAACATTATCATCGATGAGGTTGCCGCATCCGTTGTTAGAAGAATATATAGCTCATATTTAAGCGGTCAGAGCATGCATGCTATTGTTAAAATGCTTAACTCTGAAAAAGTTCTAAGTCCTGCAAAATATAAAATGACAAACAGTAATTATAAAAATGCCCGGGCTAAGCATTATTTATGGACTCAGGAGTGTATAAGCCGCATATTGACCAATCCTTCTTACATGGGAAATATGACACAGGGTAGGCAGGTTAAAATTAATTATAAGCTGGAAAAGTATAGGAAAATTCCCAGGAGGAATTGGATTGTGGCAGAGGGTACCCATGAGCCTATTATTTCACCGGAAGATTTTATGACGGTTCAGGAGCTTATAAAAAGGAAGATGGTTCATTTTGATAAAGGGGAAAAAGCAACGCACCTGTTGAACGGACTATTATTCTGTGGTGAATGTGGCTCAAAAATGACATATCGGCGAAATTACTCAAAAAAAATGATAGTCATGTGCATGAACTACAGCAAATATGGACCAGGGCTTTGTACAAGGCATTCAATGAAAGAGGAAGTTGTTGAAAGCTGTGTCATTAACCAATTAAAAAAGATTTCGCAACATGTTTTAAATGATGATTTTTATAAGCAATTTGAGTCTTTTAGACCAAATAAGGACAAAAGAATTGATAATGAATTGCAACTTGTAAATAAGATGTTGATTGAGGCTGAGAGTGTTATAAAGGCTCTTTACATTGATAAAGTTAAGGGAATTATAGATGAAGATATGTTTTTGAAAATGTCCAAGGAATATAAAGAACAAAAGGAAATATTAGTCAAGAGGTATTCGGAGATTCTTACAAAGAAGAAATCGTTGGAGAAGTGTTGTTATACATCGGATTACATGGAGAAAATCAAGGAATTTGCTAATTTTGAGCGACCGGATAAGACTTTGCTGTCTAAACTGATAGATAGAATAGAAATAACAGATGAAAGAGAAATCAATATATATTTTTCTTTTCCAAATCCTTTTCATATACTATAATTCAAATCGCATTAGTGAATTCCTTTGCGTAAATTGCGGAAGCTGAATTTGATAGTTATTGTAGTTTTATATAAATAAGTATATAATTATTGTAATGGCTTAATATGCCATTATTAAATAGTATGCTTAATATTGTAAGTTATAAAAGGAGAATAAAAATGCAGCTGTGCATTGGCATAGCTCCGTGCAAGGTCTGAATCGGACGAAACTGCACGGAGCGAATTAATTCGTCCGTTCGACTTTGCACTTTCATTGAGTTATTTAGATTTTAATGAAAGAGGAGCAAAGTCATGATAAAAAAATTTAAAACTGTTATAAGGGAGCTTAATGCTTTCCTGATTTTATGGATTACGCAAATGTTTTCGTCACTTGGCAGTGCAATGACTAGTTTTGCACTTGTGATATGGTCTTATCAGCAGCAGGGTTCGGCTCTTATTACATCACTTTTGACCATTTGTTCCTATGCACCCTATGTTCTGCTAAGTATCTTTGCAGGTGCACTGAGTGACAGATGGAACAAGAAGATCACTATGCTGCTCTGTGATAGCTTTGCGGCACTTTGTAGCATTTCTATCCTTATTCTGCTGACAATGGGTAAACTACAGATCTGGCATCTGTATTTGCTCAACACATTGAACGGACTGATGAACACCGTACAGCAACCTGCATCGGATGTGGCTATTAGCTTGCTGGTTCCGCAAAAGCACTATCAGAAGGTAAGCGGGATGCGTTCCTTTTCCAATTCGTTGGTTACCATACTGACACCTGTACTTGCAACTGCATTGCTTTCATTTACAAGCATAAGGTGGGTTATTCTATTTGATTTGATTACATTTGCTACGGCTTTTGTTGCACTTTTGTGCTTTGTCAAAATTCCACAGGCTGTAGAAAAGAGAAGTGATAAGAGCGAGACAATATTACAGTCTGCAAAAAGTGGCTTGCGATATCTTAGGGAAAACCGAGGAATTTTAGACCTGATCATGTTTTTGGCCGTAATCAATTTTACTGCATCAATCTTTGGGGCCGCCTTACCGGCAATGATGCTCTCGCGTGTTGGTGCAGGTGAGATAGCACTTGGTGCTGTTAACACTGCTACCGGGATAGCAACTTTGGCCGGAAGCATTTTGGTCTCTGTCATGCCGCCGCCCAAGAGTCGTGTGCGTGTGATTTGTAATTGCTTGCTTTTTTCCATGAGTACGGAGAATTTTATTCTTGCTTTCGGCAGGAGTACTCCTGTTTGGTGTTTTGGTGCAATTCTCGGTTGGATATTTATTCCTGTTATGGGTGCCAATATGGATGTGCTTTTTCGTACCAAAATTCCTATTGATATGCAAGGACGTGTCTATTCTGCAAGGAATACTTTACAATTTTTCACCATTCCTTTGGGATATCTATGCGGTGGTTTTTTGGTAGACAATGTGTTTGAACCGTTTATGGCGATGCAATCGGCAGACAGCCTTTTTATAGCCGTGTTTGGAGCAGGAAAAGGCTCAGGGGCGGCTCTGCTGTTTTTTGTAATAGGAGTTTTCGGAGCACTATCATGTCTTCCGTTTCGGGCAGACAAGAATATATGGAAATTGGAAGAATAGATAATTGCATTGAAACTTTATAACAATTTACTTTTGCATAACCCTTATGCTATAATATTTTAATATAACTATAGGAAAACAAATGATTATGAAAAACTTGTGGGGGCTTAGAATATGCCGATAAAAATACCGGATAGTTTACCAGCGAAAGAGACATTAACAAATGAAAATATATTTGTGATGGATGAGCAAAGGGCGATGCACCAGGATGTTAGACCTTTGAGAATTGCCATTCTTAATTTGATGCCTACGAAAATTGTTACAGAGACACAAATTCTGCGTCTCATTGGAAATACGCCGATTCAGGTGGAAGTTGAGCTTTTGCATCCTAAAACACATGTGTCAAAAAATACTTCGGAGGAGCATCTCACGAAGTTTTATAAGACATTTGATGATGTTAAGGATGAAAAGTTTGACGGGCTTATAATTACCGGGGCACCTGTTGAGAACTTGGAGTTTGAAGAGGTAAATTACTGGGAAGAGCTTAAAAAAATAATGGAGTGGAGTCTTAGTAACGTGTATTCAACTTTCCATATCTGTTGGGGAGCTCAAGCAGCACTTTATTATCATTATGGTATTAAGAAGTATCCTCTTAAAGAAAAAATGTTTGGTGTTTTCGAACATAGGATATGCAAGCCTAAAACCATGCTGCTGAGAGGTTTTGACGACTGTTTCTATGCTCCGCATTCAAGGCATACTGAAATTCGAAGAGAAGATGTTGAGCGGGTTAGTGAGCTTGATATTTTGTCGGATTCGGAAGTTGCGGGCATATATATAATTAAAACAGATGGTGGCAGACAGGTTTTTGTTACCGGCCATCCGGAATATGATCCGTGTACATTAAAGTTGGAATATGACAGGGATATTTCAAGAGGCCTTGAAATAAGTGTTCCAAAGAACTATTATCCTGATGATGATCCGAGCAAGTATCCTATTGTCAGGTGGAGAGGCCATGGCAACCTGCTTTATTCAAACTGGCTCAACTATTATGTATATCAGGAAACACCGTTTGATTTGAACCAGATTAAATAAGGAATCGATTTCTAAGACCGGGTAATTATACTTTTAAATCCTGGTCTTTTTAGCTGAGGTGGTTGTGTTGAAAATATCTACTAAAGGCAGATATGGGTTAGAAGCAATTGTTGACCTTGCAATCCATTTAAATGAAGGACATGTGAGTTTGAAGAGCATATCTGAAAGATGCGGAATGTCCGAAGCATATATATTACAGATTTTTTTAATACTAAGACGGGCCGGAATTGTTGAAAGCATAAGAGGTTCTCAGGGAGGCTATACCCTTTCTAAAGCCCCATCCGAAATCACTGTAGGTCAAGTATTAACTGCTCTTGAAGGTCCTTTAGCACCTGTTGCCTGTGTTGCCGAAAAAGAAGATCATACATGTGAAAGATATGTAAATTGCCCTACTCGAGGCTTTTGGGAAAGCATTATGATTGCATTGAACGATGTAGCAAACTCGTTTACAATTGAAGACTTGGTTGATTGCTACAACGAAATGTTTTTTCAAAGCAACCAAATAGACTACTGTATTTAAGAATATGTTGACAAGTCTGGTTTTAAACATTACAATATAAAACATATAGGATTTGTTGGAGAAACGGGGTGGACTTCATGAAATTCTCGACTAAGGGCAGATACGGGCTAAGAGCAATGGTTGATCTTGCAGTGCATGCAAGGGGAGAGCATGTTGCATTATGCAGTATTGCACAGAGGCAAGGAATTTCGACGAATTACCTGGAACAGGTCTTTTCGGTATTGAGAAAATCAGGATTGGTTAAGAGTGTTAAGGGGGCTCAGGGTGGATATACATTATCTGACGCACCGGAAAATATTAAAGTTGGCAGGATTTTAAGAGCTCTTGAAGGTCCTCTTTCTGTTATTGACGAGAATGCTGAAAACTCCGGAAAGAGAACAAGCATTCAACAATGCATCCAGAAATGTGTTTGGGATAAAATGAATAAATCTTTGAATGAGTTGGCAGATTCTCTTACGCTTGAGGATCTTGTAGATAATTACTATAAAATGAATGGAATCGAAGAAGATGTAATGTATTACATTTGATTTTTTATAAAACACGACAAAGCAAATAGGAAAAATTATATATTACAAGGAGGCTTTATCATGAGTGAAAGAAAGTTGAAATTTGATACTTTGCAGGTCCATGCAGGACAGAAACCGGATCCGACTACAGGGTCAAGAGCAGTTCCCATTTATCAGACAACTTCATATGTTTTTAACAATGCGGAGCATGCTGCCAATCTTTTTGCATTAAAGGAATTCGGTAATATTTATACAAGGATTATGAATCCCACAAATGATGTGCTTGAACAGAGAATAGCAGCACTTGAGGGCGGTGTTGGTGCGTTGGCAGTCGCTTCAGGTTCTGCAGCCATTACATATGCAATACTCAATATTGCAGGAAGTGGTGACCAGATTGTAGCAGCCAGCACGCTGTATGGAGGTACATACAACCTGTTTTCAACCACTTTGCCAAAGCTTGGAATAACTACTGTTTTTGTAGATCCCGATGATCCTGAGAATTTTAGAAAAGCCATTAATGATAAGACAAAAGCTGTTTATATTGAAAGTATAGGAAATCCCGGAATCAATATAGTGGATATTGAGGCTGTGGCAAAGATCGCTCATGAAAATGGTTTGCCTCTTATCGTTGACAATACTTTCGGAACTCCATACCTTATAAGACCTATTGAGTTTGGTGCGGATATTGTAGTGCATTCTGCAACAAAGTTCATTGGAGGCCATGGAACTTCAATTGGAGGTCTTATTGTTGATTCAGGTAAGTTTGATTGGGCCGGAAGCAAAAAATTCCCTGGATTAACCGAGCCGGATCCAAGTTATCACGGTTTGAAATATGTTGAAGCATTAGGGCCTCTTGCATATATAATTAAAGCCAGAGTTCAGCTTTTAAGAGATACCGGTGCTGCAATAAGCCCATTTAATTCATTCTTATTGCTGCAGGGGCTTGAAACACTTTCATTGAGGGTTGAAAAGCATGTTTCCAATACCAAAAAGATAATTGATTACATAAAGAACCATCCGCAGGTATCATGGGTAAATTACCCGAGCTTAGAAGGCAATAAATACTATAAACTTGCACAGAAATATCTCCCGAAGGGAGCCGGTTCAATATTTACATTCGGAATAAAAGGCGGAATTGAAGCAGCTAAAAAATTCTGTGAAAGTCTTGAAATATTCTCACTTCTGGCGAATGTGGCAGATGCCAAATCACTGGTTATACATCCTGCCTCAACAACTCATTCTCAGTTGTCTGAAGAAGAACAAAAAGCCGCAGGGGTTACACCGGAACAGATAAGGCTTTCCATTGGTATTGAAGATGCCGATGACCTTATTTATGACTTGGAGCAGGCTTTCCAAAAGGTTTTGAAGGTTTAAGATTTTTAGAGCAAAGGCATTGAATCTCCAACTAAGTTTATTGGAATAATTGAGGAATATTTGTCATATATATTGACTTATTGCTCTTAGAGGATTAAAATGGTATAAATCCTACAAGGAAGCTAGGAATAATAAATGACGGAGGAGATAAAATGGCTAAAATTGCAAAAAATCTCACTGACCTTATTGGCAATACGCCACTTTTGGAATTAAACAATTATAGCAGGGAAAAAAATATTGAAGCAAAGATTATAGCAAAGCTTGAATTCTATAATCCCGCATCGAGTGTTAAAGACAGAATTGCTTATGCAATGATAAAGGATGCGGAAGAAAAGGGTTTAATCAACAAAGATACGGTTATTATAGAGCCTACAAGCGGAAATACGGGAGTTGGGCTTGCATTTGTTGCAGCTGCAAGGGGATACAGGCTTATTATAACTCTGCCTGATTCTTTCAGTATTGAAAGAAGAAATCTCCTAAAGGCATTAGGAGCAGAGTTGGTTCTCACACCGGGCACTGAAGGCATGGCGGGGGCGATTAAAAAGGCAGAAGAATTAGCGGCAGAGATTCCTAATTCTTATATACCGCAACAGTTTAAGAACCCTGCAAACCCAGAGATTCACAGAAAGACAACTGCTGAAGAAATATGGAGGGATACCGACGGTGCCATTGATATATTTGTAGCAGGTGTAGGTACGGGTGGTACATTAACAGGTGTTGGAGAGGTGATTAAGCAAAGAAAGCCGGATTTAAAGGTGGTTGCTGTAGAACCCTTTGATTCACCGGTGCTGTCGGGCGGTAATAAGGGTCCTCATAAAATTCAAGGCTTAGGAGCAGGCTTTGTACCTGATGTTTTGAATTTAAAGATCATAGATGAAGTGTTCAAAGTGAAGACTGAAGAAGCTTATGAAACTGCAAGAAATCTTGCTTCCACAGAAGGGCTTCTGGTTGGAATATCGTCGGGAGCTGCGGTATATGCGGCTGCACAAATTGCTAAAAGGCCGGAAAACAAGGGTAAAAACATTGTTGTTATAATCCCTGATACAGGCGAAAGATATCTTTCGACAGACCTTTTTGATTAATGGAACATGGTTAATGGAATATGATTTATGAAATATAATTAATGGAATGAATTAGAAATACGGGATAAATCAAATTATAGATTAAGGGTGCTTATATGCAGGATGAAAAGGTGTATGACGGCTGGCTTAAGGTATTTAAAAGGAAAATTGGAGATAGGACATATGATATTTTAAAGGATTATGATGCCGTTGCTGCCGTTGTTGTAAATGAATATAACGAACTGCTTCTTGTTAAGCAGTTCAGGCCTGCACTTATGGAAGAAACACTGGAAATACCGGCAGGATGTCTGGATATAAACGGAGAGGACGAGATATCATCAATTGTAAGAGAAATATCTGAGGAAACAGGTCTTGGCATAAAACCTGAAGAGGCGAAGCATATTTTATCATATAAGCCAATGGTGGGTTTTAGCAATAGCCTTATGAAGTTATACCTTATTAATGTTAAAAAGGATTTGGTTAAGGTGGGCCGAGTAGAAGATGAGGATGTATACGAAGTGCTCTGGATGGATATCGATAAGCTTGGAGAAGATATTTCACAGGGCAAAAACATCGATGTGAAGACAATACTTGCGTATTACTATTTGAAGAGCTTGAAATACTAAATTGGGTTATTGACAAATATGGTGCATATGTAGTATTATAAAACATATCGGATAACTTGGCATTAGCGAGGTGTAACAAATGAAAATTTCTACGAAAGGCAGATATGGTTTAAGAGCTATTATAGATCTGGCAATTAATTCGGCGGGAGAGCATGTAGCACTGTACAGTATTGCACAAAGACAGGGCATATCGGAAAATTATCTGGAGCAAATGTTTTCTACGTTAAGAAAAGCCGGACTTGTTAAGAGTGTAAAAGGAGCACAGGGTGGTTATACTCTTGCCTCTAAGCCCTCTGAAATAACTATAGGGACTGTTCTTAGAGTTTTAGAGGGAAGTTTATCAATTATTGATGAAGATTCAGAGGTTGGTAACAGTGATTCTTTCAGCCTTCAGCGATGTATTAAGGAAACTGTGTGGGATAAGATTAATGAGAGCATAAATGTTGTTGTAGATTCAATTACAGTTGAAGATATTGTAAATGAATACAATAAGAGAAATGGGAATTTACCGCTTATGTTCTACATTTAATATTTTTTTATTGGAATATTGAAAATATGCTTAAAGTATATTTATAATTATGTATGACAATTGGCCTTGCTTGTTTTAAAAGGCCAAGATTCTTTTTTATTATGAAACACGACTAAAGATATATGATAAATTGTATATGCAAAATTTTAATGTTTATTTTAATTTTTAAAATAAATGTTTTATAATGTAATATAAATAAAGGAGACAGGGACGGTGGTTTTAGATGGGAATGAGAAGAAATTAAACATTGATACAAAGGTGGTTCATGGAGGAAAATGCTTCGATCCTTTAACGGGGGCGGTAAGCATTCCCATATACCAGAGTGCAACTTTCAGACATCCGGGTTTAAATCAAACTACAGGCTATGATTATTCAAGGCTTCAAAATCCCACAAGGGAAGAAGTGGAGAATACTTTGGCGTATTTGGAAAACGGAAGCAATGCTTTTGCATTTTCCAGCGGCATGGCTGCAATTTCCACGGTGTTGAGCTTATTTTCACCCGGTCAGCACATAGTGGTATCGGATGACCTTTATGGCGGAACATACAGGCTTTTTGAGGAAATATACAAAAAATACGGAATTGATTTTACCTATGTTGATACGAGTAAAATAGAGGAAATAGAAGCTTCTCTAAATGAAAATACTGCTGCAATATTTATTGAAACACCTTCAAATCCAACGATGAAGGTGGCGGATATTAAGCTTATTGCAGATTTGGCTAAAAAACGAAATATTCTTACCATTGTAGATAATACATTTCTTACTCCGCTATTCCAAAGACCTTTAGATCTTGGGGCGGATATTGTTGTTCATAGTGCTACGAAATATTTAGGCGGACATAACGACACTCTGGCAGGTTTTGTAGTGGTAAATGACGTTAATCTTGCCGAGAGGTTAAAGCTGATACAAAAATCTGAAGGAGCTGTTTTGTCGCCATTTGACAGTTGGTTGATACTTCGCGGTATTAAAACTCTTAGTGTCAGGCTCTTAAAGCAGCAGGAAAATGCCATTGCAATTGCCAAATGGCTGAAGAGTAACAATAATGTTGAAAAGGTATATTATGTCGGTCTTCCGGAGCATGAGGGCTATGAAATAAGCAAAAAACAGGCCACAGGCTTTGGTGCTATGTTATCCTTTACTGTAAAAGATGAAGCTTTGGTTGAAAAGATATTGGAAAGAGTAAAACTCATAATGTTTGCAGAGAGCTTGGGTGGAGTTGAAACATTGATAACCTATCCGATAGTTCAAACCCATTCTGCAATTCCAAAAGAAATAAGGGACAGGATTGGAGTCAATGAAAAGCTTCTGAGGCTTTCGGTAGGAATTGAGAATGCAGAAGATATAATAAATGACTTAGAGCAAGCAATGAGTTTTTAGGGGGGAAGTCGCTATGAAATTCGGGTCAAAATTAATACACAACGGTTATGAGATAGATAAAACTACCGGAGCATTAAGTACACCTATTTATCAGGTGTCAACCTATCATCAGGATATTAATGTTCCCCAGGAATACGACTATTCCCGTTCCGGAAACCCCACAAGAAAGGCTTTGGAAGAGACCATAGCCATTCTTGAAAGCGGCAAAAGGGGTTTCGCTTTTGCATCGGGCATGGCAGCAATATCCTCGGCACTTTCAATATTTTCATCCGGAGACCATATAATAGTATGCGAGGACGTTTATGGCGGTACTTACCGCATTACAACAACATTTTTTCAGAGATTTAACCTCGAGGTAACATTTGCAGATGCTTCAAATCTTGATAACATAAAAAACAGTATAAAGAAAAATACAAAAGCTATTTTTCTTGAAACGCCTTCGAATCCTTTGTTAAAAATAACGGATATCAAAGGGGCCGTTAAAATTGCTAAAGATAATGGCCTGCTTGTACTTATAGACAACACATTTATGTCACCATATCTTCAAAGGCCTTTGGAGCTTGGCTGTGATATTGTTATACATAGTGCCACCAAGTTCATAGGCGGGCACAGCGACGTTATTGCGGGGCTTGTGGTTGTTAAAGATGAGGCTTTGGCAAGGAGAGTTTATTCGGTTCAAAATGGTTTCGGTGCCATATTGGGCCCGCAGGACAGTTGGCTTTTGCTTAGAGGGATTAAAACTCTAAAAGTAAGGCTTGATTACCAGCAGCAAAATGCTATCAAGCTTTCGGAATGGCTTTCTAAAAACCCAAATGTTAAAAAGGTTTACTATCCCGGACTTTCGGATCATCCGGGAAGGGAAATCAACGAAGGACAGGCAGACGGCCCTGGGGCAGTTCTTTCCTTTGAGGCAAAAGATGATGATACGGCCAAAAGATTTATGAAAAATGTTAAGCTGGCAGCCGTTGCAGTTAGCCTTGGAGGAGTTGAGACTATCGTTTCATATCCGGCAAAGATGTCTCATGCAGCTTTCCCAAAGCACGAGAGAGAAAGGCTTGGTATAAAAGACAGTCTTATTCGTGTTTCAGCCGGATTGGAAGATATTGATGATTTAATTGAAGATTTTGCGAGAGCATTTGAAGAGTAAAATTTAAGAGTAAGATACGAATAATTGATTAAATAAGAGCCATGAACCGCAACATATGATAGAAACGGTTCATGGCTTTTATTTAGAAAGAAGGGAGGGATAAGGCGTTTTTTTATTTAAATTGCTAGTTCTTTATTATATGTTACTTCATTAAATGCTACTTCAAAAGCTTGCTTCAAATCAGCTATTAAATCGTTTGCATCTTCTAACCCGATTGAAAGCCTTACTGTTTCAGGAGGAATATCTGCAATTTTACGTTCTTCAAAATTCAATTCTCCATGAGTTACTTTCGGAGGATCAATTATGAGTGACCTTGCATCTCCGATGTTTGCCTGATAACTAAAAAGTTTAACAGAATTTAAAAACTTTTCCAATTGCTCTTCAGAACCTTTAAATCCGAATGTTAAATTTGAACCCGCTCCTTTGGGAAGATATTTCTTTACCAGGTCTTTGTATGGGCTTGATTTGGATGAAGGATGGTTTATCCATGCTACATGTTCCGAGCTTTCCAAGTATTGCATTATTTTTTCTGTATTGGAAATCTGCTTTTGTATTCTTTCAGATAATGTTTCTAAGCCTAATAATACAAGGTAAGCATCAAATGGACTTAATACCGATCCGAAGTAAGCAAGGTAATGGAAACGCAGTTTTGTAATGAATGGGGCATGGGGAGCTGCTTCTAAGAAGCTTCTTTCTACACCCTGGCTATTTCGAAGGAAATAGTTCTTTTCTTCAAATTGAGGATATTTTCCGTTGCCCCAGTTGAATTTGCCGCTTTCCAAAACAATTCCCGCTATGGTATTGCCATGCCCGCTGATGGCTTTTGTTGCTGAGTATATAACTATGTCGGCACCAAATTTAATTGGATTTAGAAGATAGGGTGTTGCAAATGTGTTATCTACAATCAGTGGAATATTATGCTCATGAGCAATTTGGGCAATAGCCTCGATATCCGATACAATTGCATTTGGATTGCTTATAGATTCTATAAATATTGCTTTTGTGTCTTCCTTGATTGCTTTTCTGAAAGCTTCAGGATCATTTGGATCATCTACCTTATCAATTTTAATGCCGAATTTGGGATAGAGCTTTCTAAAACCGTCGATAGTTCCGCCATAGAGCTGTTCGGTTGTCAAAATCCTTCCGCCGCCCTCAGCTACACTAAATAATGTCAAAGTGATTGCGGCCATGCCTGAAGCCACTGCAAGGGCAGCAGCCGCTCCATCTAATGCTGCTATTCTTTCTTCAAGAACCGTAGTGGTGGGATTTCCAAGCCTTGTATAAAAATACCCTGCTTCCTGAAATGATCTGAGCCTTTCGAACCTTTGTGTGCCGCCTAGCTCAAAGGATGCGGTTTGGTAAATGGGAACTGCTACAGAATAATTATGATCCTTAGGATTGTAGCCTCCCCGTACTTTAAGTGTATCGAATTGGAAATTTTGCTCTGACATGATATTACCTCCTGATAAATTTATTTTTTAATTAAAAAAGACCAAGCGATTTTTGCAGTTAATACAAAAACACTCAGTCTCCAGTTATCTGGTCAACAATTAAAATACACTATTCATATAGTTTTAGTATATTTTATTATGGATTTTGAATAGTGTCAACCCTTAATTTTCATGTATGACAATTTTATTGACAGCATAAGGATTAAGTGTTAATATATAAAACAAATAATACAAAGCGGAATACTAGGTTAAAGTTAGTTGACTGGAAAAGCTGGAGACTAAGTTGCGGATTTTGAGTAGGTGCTGCAACTTAGTCTTTGTTTATTTGAGGCAGATTAAACTATGGCAAAGGCACATTGAAGCTTTTGAATATAATAAGGGGGTTTTGTAATGGAGAGTTATGAATATAAGGATCAAATGACACCAAAGGAAAGATTAGCGGCCATACGGGAAGGAAAACAAGTTGACAGGCTTCCATTTAATGCGTTTATTGGTGAGCATGCTGCATGGATTCAAGGATTAAGCATAGCAGAGTATCATCATTCCCCGGAAAAGATGGCTAAGGCCCAGATTAATGCATATAAGACATATCACACAGATGGAATAAGCGTTGGGGTCGGCCTTACAGGTATATCAGAAGCTTTAGGCAGTAAAATCGAATATCCTGTGGATAGTACACCCTATGTGGCAGAGCATGTATTAAAAGACATAAAGGAAGTTGATAAATTAAAACTGACTGATATTAAAAAAGATGGAAGATTGCAAATAATACTTGATACCGTTAAAATATTAGTAGATGAAGTCGGGGATGAGGTCCCCATTACTGCAGGAGTCACTGGAGCCTTTAGTAATGCTGCCAATACCAGAGGAACTGAAAGCTTTTTAAGAGACATTATGTATGATCCTGAAAATGCCCACAAGCTTTTGAGACATGTAAACAAATGCACTATAGAATTTGTAAAAGAGGTTTCAAAGCTCGGTGTCAGTATAAGTATTGGTGACCCGTCTGCTTCAGGAAGCCTGATTGGACCAAAGTTGTTTAAGGAATTTGCATATCCATACTTAAAAGAATTATCCGACACAATAAGGGAGTATGGTGCACCGGCACCGCAACTGCACATTTGCGGCAACACCAAAAAGATTTGGGGACAAATGGCAGATACGGGTGTTGGAGGATTGAGCCTTGACGATGTTATTGATCTTGAGGATGCAAAAAGAGAAGTTGGTGACAGGATTTTACTGATTGGAAATGTAAGTCCTACCAAAACCATGTATCTAGGGACTCCTTCTGATGTAGAGGAAAATGTAAAAGACAATTTAAGAAAAGCTTATGATTCAAAGAAGGGATATGTCATATCATTAGGCTGCGGTTTACCTATACGTACCAAGCCTTCCAATGTGCATGCTTTTGTAAAAGCGGCCAGGAAATATGGGAGATATCCTTTGAAATTGGAAAATTTTTTATAAGAGGGTGCAGTATATGAGTAACATAAGATTTGAATGTGTAAAGGATGAGCATCTAAGAAGGATAACTGAAATTTACAACTACTATATAAAAAACACTACAGTCACATTCCATTACTACGAGCACACAGAAGAGCAAATGAAGGAAATATTATATTCAAAGGATCCAAGATTCAATTCATTTGCAATTATAGACGACAATAACGGTGAAGTTATAGGATATTGCCTGATATGTAAGTTTAAAAACAGGGAGGCATATAATATATGCGGTGAAGTTGTCCTATATCTTGATAACCGCTATTTGGGAAAGGGTATTGGAAAAAAGGCGTTGGATTTTCTCGAGGAAGAAGCTAAAAAGCAAAAGTTTCATTCTTTGGTAGCTTCAATTTCAGGTGACAATGAGCGAAGTATAGGACTGTTTGAAAGTCAGGGGTATTATAAATGTGCTCATTTTAAAGAGGTTGGAGTCAAGTTTGATAAATTCTTGGATGTTTTGTATTACGAAAAGATTATAAATTAAACATGGAAAAAAATTATTGACATTAGGATAAGTATGAAGTAAAATATATAAAAACGATAGGAATTGTAAGAAATAAATATTGAAATACATAATGAATAATGAATGCTGACCTGAGCTACAGGAGGCTGGACGAATGTATAATATGCATTGTTCCAGCTTTTTTATTTATATTGGATGTCTCAACGAAAAAATAAAAAAGCTTATGGAGAATAAATATGATAGAAATTAAAAACTTAAGCAAAACATTTATTACTTCAAATTCCAAAGTTCAAGCATTGGATAATATAAACCTAAAAATCGAAAAGGGTGATATTTTTGGCATAATCGGTTTTAGCGGAGCAGGCAAATCAACTCTTATAAGATGTCTGAACCGGCTGGAAGAGCCCGATTCCGGGGATATACTTATAGGGGGAAAATATATTACTCGTATGGACAAAAAGGAATTAAAGATTGCCAGAAGAAAAATAGGTATGATATTTCAGCAATTTAACCTGTTAGACTCAAAAAACGTATTTGAAAATATAGCATTTCCCCTTGAAATTGCAGGTTTTAAAAAACCCAAAATACAGAAAAGGGTTGAAGAAATACTTGAGATGGTAGGACTTTCGGATAAAGCCGGCTCGTATCCTTCACAATTAAGCGGAGGTCAAAAGCAAAGGGTTGGAATAGCGAGAGCCCTTGCAAATGAACCAGATGTTCTTTTAAGTGATGAAGCAACGTCGGCACTTGATCCCATGACTACATTTTCAATATTGGAGCTGCTCAAGGAGATTAACAGAAAGCTGAACCTCACAATAGTTTTAATCACCCATGAGTTGGATGTTTTAAGTCACATATGCAAGAATATGGCTGTAATTGAAAAAGGCCGGATTGTTGAATCGGGCCCGGTTGAAAAGTTTTTTACAAACCCTGAAAGCGAAACCGCAAAAAGCTTTGTTAATATAATAAACGATTTTCAGAAAGGAAAGCTTTATTTTGAGGGAGTCCAGTGGTAAAAAGTCAAGAGGTGATTGGAAAAAATTTTTGAAAATTTAATAGTTTTTAAGGGGTTTTTGAGACAAAAAGGCCATCCTCAATAGACTTACCAAATTTAATTTACAAAATTGG
>Ga0208825_1000503_pt1 | contig 37513 bp, 31 predicted proteins | sample AD_UKC113_MetaG_FD_184450 | JGI IMG/M metagenome (GOLD analysis project Ga0208825, IMG submission 184450) | Active sludge microbial communities of municipal wastewater-treating anaerobic digesters from Hong Kong - AD_UKC113_MetaG (SPAdes)... | ecosystem: Engineered > Bioreactor > Anaerobic >... | reverse complement strand
GCGGAGTTCCCTACTACCCTGCGGGCTAGGCTTTGGGTAGGTGGGCTTTGCACCCACTGGCTAACCTCAATGAATTTCCAGGAAGCCTCCTTTCCCATCATTACGGGCTTCTTGACGCGATCATCCCTGGATAGTGTGCGCCAGCACACGGCGTCTCGGAAAAGAAAATACGTAATCCGTAAGTGATCTTCAGAAAATAAAACCCGTGCCCAGGCGCTCAGGCGACCACGTTCACACGTTCGCACGTCGGCACGTGGGCACGTTCCCACGTTATTCTCATTCTTGGGGGACGTCAGGCCCGGCGCCCCTGGCGAGTGTGCCATAAGCCTGTCGCCCCCACCCCCAAAGAGAGCAAGGCCAGGCAAACTATCACCGGGCCGAAGCCCACCTTGTCCGCCAGGCCCCCGATCACCGGCAGGGGCAAAGTGGACACCACATTGTTCATGAACAGCTGTGTCGCAATCACACGCCCGCGCACGTCGCCCGGCGATTGCTTTTGTAACACGGCGCGAGCTGGCACGAAAATGAGAGCCAGGCCGGCTCCGATCATGAGCGAAAGCGCCACGAACAGCAAGAGGTACAGGCCGCGCAGGCTGCGCAGCGCCGGCAGCAGGGCGACTCCTCCGCCAAGGGCCAGAAACCCGCAGACGATCCAGGTCTCTTCCTCCATCTTATGTCCGTGCCGGCCGAGCAGCCAGCTGGCCACTCCAAAGCCCACGCCGCCGGGCACCGCCAGATAGGAAATGTACGCCGTGGAAATCTCCCAGACGCGGGCGGCCATGCCCGGGGCGAGCGTCAAAATCACCAGTACGAAGACGGTGACCAGGGCCAGGTAAATAATCGCCCGTCGCACGGCGGGGTGATGGGCAATGAACTGCCATCCGACCCGCAAGTCATTCCACACCGAGGCCCATGTCGCCGCCGACGGTGCACCGTTATCGCCCAGCTGCCGGGGAAGCCGGGAACAGACCCACGTAGAAAGCGCCAGGAGGGGTATAGCGACGACGCCCACGAGCGACGCGCCGCTCAGATGCAACAACACCGGGGCCAGCAGGGCCGCTCCCAACCCCTGTCCCGCCAGCCTCACAATCTGGGTAATCGAGTTAGCTCCCAGGATTTGCTGCGAGGCCACGACGTTGGGAATCAAAGCGTCTTCCGCCGCCGCGCTGAATTGCAGCAGAGCCGAGAGGCAGAAGTTGCTCGCGTAAATGGCGCCCAGGAGCAGCGGCAGACTGCTGGCCCTGCGCGTCGCTGCCGCGAAACCGATGGCCACCAACAGCCGCAGCAGGTTGCTGAACACCAGAATCCGCACCCGATTATGGCGATCCACGACCACGCCGGCCAGCATGGCAAACAGGAAGCCGGGCAGCGTGGAAGAGAGAATCATGAACCCCATCAGCTCGCTCGATTGCGTCTTCTGTTCTACCACGGACATGGAAGCGAAGTAGATGGCATAAGCAGCGGCCGGCGTCAGGAGAAACGACGTGACGAGGCGGCGCAGGTGCACGTTCGCCGCAAAGGAAGGCGCCGCGGAAGCCGCCACGTTATTCGCTGTCGTGGAGTCGGAACCATCCATCACATTCAGGTCTCCCTTGATCTTGCAAAGATCAGCCACAACAAATGCAGGAAGTCATCTTGATCTGGCCTACCAATTCTGCCCGCTAAAGGCGTTCAAGATTTGGGGTAGCGCCTGGCGGGCGGCCTCCTCGCCAGCGGCGATGATCTCGGCGGCTCGGCCAAAGCCGGCAAGCGTCGTCACCTCTGGGGGAAGGAGGGGCCGAATGATCAGCTCCGGGCCGGCCTCCTCCACCCGCCGGCGGTTGCTGTCCATCATCATCACCATCAACGAACGGTACAGGACTTCGATCGTCTCCGCCAGGCCGTTGGGGATGTAACGGCGCTCTTGCAGCGATTCGGACAGCGAATGGATTTCCTCTTTGCCAAAGGCGACATCCACGGCGATGACCAGGTCGGCGCCCATGCGGCGCACGACATCGGCAGGCAGATTGTTCAGAAGGCCGCCATCCACAAGCAGGTACTCGCCCCGTTCCACCGGCGTGAAAAGGCCAGGCAGGGCAATGGTAGCCCGCACCGCATCCGCCACCCGACCCTCGTTCAGGTGCACCGGCTCGCCGCTGTTCAAATCCACAGCGACCAGCGTCAGCGGAAGGCGCAACTGATCGAAAGTGCGGTCGCCCAACAGATCGCTCAGGTATTCGCGCACTTTTTCGCCCTCGAGCAGCCCGCCGCGGGGCAGGATCGGGTCGGCCAGCGCCATGAGATTGCGCGGCTTGGTGATGCGGAGGGCTTCCTGTTCCATGGCCCCAGGGCTCATTCCGGCCGCGTAGGCCGCGGCGATGAAGCCGCCCATGCTGGTGCCGGCCAGGCAATCTATCGGCACGCCGGCCTGCTCCAGCACTTTCAGCACGCCGATGTGAGCCAGGCCGCGCGCACCGCCGCCGCTGAGAGCGACACCGATCTTAGAGGGTGCTGTCGTTTGTAACGTTGTATCCGCTTCCATTTCTTTCTTTTTATATCCAGGAAAAATTACAGCTCCGGCCACGTGAGGATGAGCGTCCCTGCCCCTCAGGAGCCGACGACCTCCAACACCTCATGGGCAAAATCAGAGAGGCGCCGTTTATCTCCGCTCCTCAAATCCTCCAGGTGCTGGTAGAGCCGCTGGGAATAGGTAGAGAGCGCCGCCGCGTTCCAGGAGGCAACTTTCCCGGCCAGCGAAAGAGCCAATCCGAGACCGGCCAGCGAGTAGAGCCATTCCCAGGTCGGCGAGTCGAACTGATGCAGATCCACGACGATGTCCAGAAGAGGCACCGTCTGCCGCAGTTCGTGGAGGAGCAGGATAATGGCCGTGACCATGTCGGCGGCGAAGAGCTGCGGGGATTTGCGCTCCGGGAGGCGCTGCAGCAGCTCGTTCAACAGGTCCTGATAGTCGGTGGATTTTCCCTGCTCCAGGGCCTCCAGGATGTCGGCTTTCGCCCGTTCCCATTCGTGCTCGTCAAGCCTATCGCCGCCCCAGCGGGCCAGTAAGGCCATCGCCTTCTGCGTGGGGGAAAAAAGCACGATGGAACGACTGCGTTGCCCTGAGGGACGCGCCAGCTCAGATTGCGCCAGCCCTTTCTCTTCCAACAGGCGTAACATTTCGTAGGCCGTGACCGGTTTGACGCCCAGCGACTGAGCCAGATCCGTGTAATGCACTGCATGCTTCGACTCGTGATAGAGGTCGAGCAGCCGGCCGAGAAATTCGCGTTGCCTGTAGGATAACGTCATGGCCCTGCTCCTCACTGCGCGACAAGATCAACAACCCGCTGTCTCTCCCGCTCCTCGTGTCCGTCACCGCGCACATAAAAGCGTTCCCAGATGGGATCCAGCAGCTCTGCGACCGCCCGATCGTAGGCGATGAGGCCGTCGCGGTAGTCCGGATCGAGCATCGCCTGCAAGGCGGCCTCGTCTTCAGGATCCGGCTCGGTCAGCTGCAGGATGTGGCGGAAGTCGGCGTGGTGATCGCGGATGGGGCAGGGCATGAGCCAGTTGCGGTGATCCTCTGGCCGCATGGCCGCGTAGCCGTAGGCGTCCTGCCATTCACGAATGTGCTGGAAAAACGGCTCTTCCAACACATCAGCCAATGTCTGCCCTTCGCGATAGACGTCGTGGATATTGACCGGCGAATAAGGATTGAAGACACAGGGCATCACCTTGCCGTTCCAGTCAATGTACAGGAAGCCACCTCCTCGCCCGGCTGCAATGCAGCCGTTGGAGCAAGTGCCCAGGTTCCAGAAGTCGGGCAGGAAGTACCCCTTGTCGCGGATCACCTGCCAGGTGCGCTGCCACATCCATCTCCGCTGTTCGGGAGTCGGGAGCAAATTCAACGTAAAGCCTCGCCCGATGGGCATGTACTGGAAAATCCACCCGTAGAGCGCCCCCTGCTCCTTGAAGAAAAAGTCCAGGAACTCGTCGGAGAGGATCTCCTCGCAGTTCTCGCGGGTGGCGGTGAGGGAGATGCCAAAGGGGACGCCGGCCTCCCGCAGATTGGCCATCGCGGTCAGGACCCGCTGGAAAGTCCCCTTGCCGCGTCGGGCGTCGGTCTTCTCCTCGAAGCCTTCCACCGAGATGGCCGGGGTGAGGTTGGCGGTCTCGGCCAGGCGGGCCGCGACGTTTTTGTCAATCAGCGTGCCGTTCGTGTACATCAGGAACAGAGCGTCTCGATGCCTGGCGGCGATGTCCAGGATGCCCTTGCCCTCCGAACGATAGGCCAACGGCTCCCCGCCAGAGATGACGACAAAGCCCGCACCCCAGAGTTCCTGCGACTCCGCGATCAGCCGGTCGAAGACCTCCCACTCGAGCTTCTCGGCGTTGCGACCAGAACTGGCGTAACACCCGGCGCACTGCAGATTGCACAGCTTGCCCGGCGAGATGAGCAGAAAAGCGGGAGGAGTACGCCCCTCGTGCTCGGCAATGAAACGGCTGTGGATCGCCTTGTGCTCCACCCGCATAAAGGCATTCATCAGGCTGCGCAGCATGTTGCTCAGCACCTGCTCAGAGATCAAACCGCGCTCGATGACGCGATTGATGGAGTAAAACAGCGCCCGGCTGATGTCCGCCCGGTCGCGGTAGACGCCCGGCGGGAGAACCTTCCCGTCCCCATCCCCGCTCGTCGGCGGCTGGCTGAGGCGTTTGTCCAGGTAACGGAGCAGCCGATGGCGGAACGACGGGTGCTGCAATGCTTTGCTGAGCCAGGCGCTGACTCTCTCCGTCTGCCCACTGACTGCCAGCATGTGAAATAGTTGTTCCGGTTTCATGATCGCCTCCTTTGTTGTTGTTTTGCTCTAGAAATCATCAAACACCGCCCCTCGATGCTTTCCATGACCAACGAAAAGAGCGCATGATAAAGAACAAATGACGGATCAACGCTGCTCCGGAATGAATTCCGGGACTGCTATGTCACGCCCGCGTCCGGCCAGAGATGGCGTCCCCGATTGCGGACTTTGCTCCTGCCTCGGCCAGGTCCCCGCTCGCCCGGAATATAAAAACTTCCGAAAGTTTCCAAGAGTATAACCTCAAAAAGAGGCGTTGTCAAGATGAAACTTCACCATCTTCAGGGTCAAAAGGCAGCTTACCGGCGGAGGGATACGTCAGGAGAAAACAATGTGAGTTGTGAGTCGTAAGTAGTGAGCCGTTTGGCTGGGGATGGAATCCCCGGCCTGACACGAGCCAACCGCGCTGAAGCGCGTTGTGAGAACGTAGCAGGCCTGAAATTCATTTCGAGGCGGTGGCCTGAGTGCAACCTGAAGTTTACGTCACCTTTGCCAGGTAAGTGATTTTTCAGGTTCGCTGACTCGCTGATTCGCTGATTTTGGAATGAGGTGCACGGCAGAGGCTTTGAAGGCAAGGTAAACGTCTGCGCCTCCTCGCAGTTCCAGCTCCTCGGAAAATAGAGAGCCGTAAGTCGTGAGTAGAGAACCGTTGCAGCCTCTACTCACTATTCACCACTCACATTTTCGTTTTCGGTGGTGTGCCGCAGGAAAATGTCAACTCCTTTCCAAATCCGGGAGGCGTGATCGTTTCCCATCACACCCTATCGCCCAACTCCCATAGGCTCGAGCCCCTTCATCCAGGCCCCTGTCCTCAAGGGACAAGAGAGGGGGAAAGACGCCGGCCGGCCCTGCAGGCAGTTGGGTCGGAGAACTAAAATTGAGCTGGCATAGCCATGTTAAAGGTTGAAGCGGTCCTACTCCCCCTTGCAGGAGGGTTCTGTAGTTTTAAGTATACCAGCGCCCTGAAGAAGATCAAACGGCTTCGCGGCAAAAGCGCGGCGGTGAGGGAAATCCGCGCGGGAATTTCTCATGGAGCGCAGGTGAAGGCAAGTGATCGTGCGATCGCGCGCCGTAGTCGTAGCAGCCCAGGCCGGTCTCCTCCCGCTGGCCGGTGAAGCGCCGGTCGGTGGGCATACCACCAACGCGCAAACCCCCATAGGGCAGATGGCGCATCACGCTCACCTTCGTACCGCTCGCGTTTGTGGCGAGACTGGCCGAGCCAAGAGGGTCGCCGGGGAGGCAAGTCAGCACGCCGCCTTGGCGTTGGGCGATGCGCTGGAAGTCGGCATAGTAGCGCCTGACCGCGTCGTTGTACTACCTTGCCACTTTAAGTAGTTGTTTACATGGGTAGTGATCACAATCCTTTGTGAGGCCGCTGTCATTTGAGATTGTCTGCAAGAGCGGGGTTGATTATCCAAAGCGCAGCGCCCTTTTAACTCCCCTGCTGCTATTTAAGAATTGCGCTTTTGCGCCAATTTGAACGGTTTGACTGCTGGTTAGGCAGTTGTTATGTGGATTCAACATACTCTCAATGATTTTCAAAATTAGGCGAACCTGCAAGAATCTTCTCGCTGTATAACTGCAAGAGATCTGCCCATGCCACGAGTGCTGACTCAATGGACGAAGGTAACTGGCGGGCAGGAGGTCTTCGAAAGCAACCGAGCCTTTTTAAGAAAGTACCAAGATCCGTACGGACTTCCTCTTCCCAATTACCGTCACCCGTCTTACTCACGCTGACACCAACATAGTCATCGCGAATATCAAGATATATTTCGAATACCACATATTTCCCAAGATACACCACCTCGCAAAGCGTACTCGAAGCAACATCATGCTCGGGAAAGCGTTTGAATCCATATTCTTCCAAGAAGCCAAAGTATTCCTCGACTAATTTTGCGAATACTTGACAATCACTTAAAAGTGGACACATAGCTCTATCTCCTCAGAGTTTATATTGCACGCCGCACTTCTGATGCCCCCACAAGTACAGGGCAAGCGCCATTTACCCTCCTACAGGTGAGGAGTCCTTCATGCGAGGAAGGGATTTTTCTCACAAACCCTCAGTAGTCCAATCCTGGAACTCCACCGCCATACTTCCAGAAACGGCCATATGCGCGACGGTAATTCTCGTAGCCCAACAACTGACGACGTTCGCTGCCATAAACCAGGCTTGGCGGTCGTCCAAGAGGATCGGCAGGGTCCAGGCAATGTCGTAAACGACGATCAAAGTCGGGGCCAATGTCGATAACTTCTCGGCCTTCTTTATTGACTGCAGCTATAAATTCATCGTTAAGTTCGCGTGTCCAAGTGCGGCCAGCCAACCAATCATCGATTGTCTCACCACCGATTTGTTTAGCATACCTCCTCACCCGTTCCATATTCTCCCCAATAACTGTCGGCGATCTGTGTCCTGCTGCTTCTGCTGCATTCTCCACTCCCCGCAATACATCCATTGTATCGTCCAGCCTGTTCGCCGCCTGCGCCACATCAACCACCTCATCGGCGTGGCTAGCTGCTTCGGCAAGCACCCGCCCGGCATCTACTACCTCATCCGCGTGGCTCAGAGCCTTCCCACCTCGCACCACCAGCCCCACGCCGCCCGGCACGACGGGCAGAACGGCCGCTCCCACATCCAGCACCAGCGCCGCCCAGTTCCAGGCATTGCCGGGATCCCGCTGTACTTCGTAGATGTCCCAGCCGATATTGGCGATATCCCAGGCCGTCTCTATCCAATGTCCGCTAGGATCCGTATACCTGAGTGGATTGTTGAGCGTATACGCGTACCGATTCAGGCTCTGCGGATTCCCCGGGTTCGGCACGAGGGTATCCGCCTGCAGGAACCGTCCCAGCGCGGGATCCGGGATCCATATCTTGATACGGCATTTAGGATTCGGGTATGGGATGTCGCAACATCCAATCTAAGGTGATCCCAGTTGGGATGCCGGCAATGGCGCCCGCAACGGCACCAACGATAAAATCAATGGCATACATACCTGCTGCCCAACCAAGTCCCCAGCTGATCGCACTGACGGGCACCAGCCAACCTGCCTGCGAGACTTTTCGCCGCAATTGTGCCCAAAGCATGAGTCCCAGCAGCGTTCCTCCCACAACTCCAATGACAGCCCCACTCTTTTCGTGATACCATAAATCTTTCTGCATCCACTTCGCGGCAAGATTGTCCCTGAGTATTAACCCTACACACCAGACGAGTCCATTCAACCACACCCACCAACTGCGACAAAGGCCCCAGCGGCGTAACACGATCCATTGCGCTATACCTGTTCCCAATCCTGTCACAAATATGACAAATTTTCCACTGGGGTGGAAAATCACCATTATCAGGATTACGTCGAAGAGCCAGCCGACGCCTGTTCCAATGATGGTCGCCGCCGCCCACTGGAACCAGAAACTTTGCACAATGTGACGTTGAATCCAGTCAGTTATGTACTGGTATGCCTCATTGAAGGTAATCATGGCCGCCTCCAGCTTTCATGGCTATTCGATTATATGCTGGCGTCGGGTTAGTTCATCCCCCGGATGCCGCACCCCGAAATTCAACTCGAAGTATCGCTGAGCAAACTGATGAATCCAAGTGAGCGATTCTTCTCGCATGCGCCGATCCCATGAATCGTGAGGGACGTAATCATCTGTGTCAAGATGCCTGAGATGTCCAAAATCGCGCGCATTATCAAATCGGGCGGTTGATTCTAATCCTCCATGAGCACCGGGATCAAGATCATCCGCTGCCAGGCGCCGCGCATAAAGCGTCTCCCCTTTGGCGCCCGCTTCCAATACATAACCTTGTCCAAAATGGGCGCCATAGTCCTGCAAACCGTGCAGAGCTCGCCCAAACTCGATCGGGCTTCCAGTATCTACGGCCGCTGCAGTGAGAGTGGTGGCTTCTTGATGGGTTAGCCAATGCAAGACCCCACTTTCCACATATGAAGTATTTGCGCATACTTTGCAGTCGACGTCCTCGTCGGCTGCAGCGACTGTCCGCGCCAGGTCCGCGGCGAGGCCTTGTGCTACTGGAGAGGGTAAGCCATAAAGGTACGCTTGTTCAAGAATAGCATGATAGACCCAGCGCTGCGTGAGATCATAATGAACGTCTGAATGGTAATGCCCACTGGGATCCGTATACCTGAGTGGATTGTTGAGCGTGTACGCATACCGATTCAGGCTCTGCGGATTCGCCGGGTCCGGCACGAGCGTATCCGCCTGCAGGAACCGTCCCAGCGCGGGATCGTACGGTCGCGCGCCGTAGTCGTAACAGCCCGGGGGCGTCTCCTCTCGCTGGCCTAAGAAACGGCGCAAGGCTTGCCGAGACGCCCTTACCCCTCCGCCGCGACGTCGTACACGCCAGCGCGGACGTTCCGGCGAATGTACAGGACTTCGCGGAACATGCGGTAGGCATCCCGCAGCGGATGGACGCTGCCACCTTCGCCGTAGTACCAGGGAATGCCCACCTCAACGATGGGATGCCCCCAACGGCGGGCGATGGCGAGCACTTCGACATCGAAGGCAAAGCCGTTGATCTGCTGCACGGCGAAGATCCGCCGTCCCACCTCGCGCCGAAAGGCTTTGAAACCGCACTGCGTGTCCTGGATGCCCGGCACAGCCAACACGCGCACCATCAGGTTGAAGACCCGCCCCATGAGATGCCGGTAAAAGGGCTCGTTGAAGCGCCGGGCGCCCGGCGCCTCGCGCGACCCGATGGCAATGTCATATTCCCCGCCAAGCTGCGCCGGATAGAAACGCGGTAACTCCTCGATGGGCATTGCCAGATCCGCGTCGCAGATGAAGACATAGCGTCCCTCCGCCTCGAAAATGCCCTTGCGGACCGCGGCGCCCTTTCCCTGAAGCGGTTGCTCCGTCACCCGCAGGCAGGGATGCCCGGCCGCCGCCTCCGCTGCAATGGCGCCGGTTGCATCGCGGCTGTTGTTATTCACTACCAGCACGTTCAGCGGCTCAGAAGCCGTCTCTACGAAGGCGATCACGCGGCGCAAAGTCTCCGGCAACCGATGCGCCTCGTTGTAGGCGGGAATGACGATCGTCATCAAGGGGTCTTGGTCCATGCTCACTTCACTGCTCCACGCCAAAATCTACTGCAACTCACAGCGGAATCCATCCCACCACCTGGCGCTCCCGATAGCGCGCCAGCCGCGTAAAGCCGGCGGCAAGCGCCAGCTGCCGCGCTTCCTCGAAATGTTGCCCCACGCGCGGCGTTTGATGGGCATCGGAGCCGAAAACCAGCGTCTCCCCGCCCAAAGCGCGATAGCGGCGCAATATGTACAGGCCAGGACAGGGCTCCGCCAGCCCATTCCCCAGCGGCGAGGTGTTGATCTCCAACCCCTTGCCGCGAGCGACGACCGCCTGAAGCGCGGCGTCTATGTCCGCCGCAAACCCCTCCAGGGGCAGGGTCTGCTGGAGCTGCGCCCACGAATCCCGCCGCACCAGGTCGAAGTGCGCCAGCACATCGTACTCGCCTTCACGCGCCAGGCGCACCAATTCCCGAAAATAGCGCGCGTAGGCCGTTTGAATCCCATCGGCGAAGCCCGCCGGCAGCCATCCCGGCACCCCCTCGACCCAGTGCGCCGAGCCGAGAACGTAATCCCAGGGCCAGGCAGCCAGCAACGCCCGCGTCTCCTCCGGGAAGAGATGCGTGCTGCCGATCTCCACACCGGCCAGCGCTTCCAGCCGTCCCTGCCATTGCTCTCGCAGCGCCGTCAGTTCGGCGAAGTACGCCGCGCAATTCAGGAAGCCGGTCGCCTCATCTTCCGGAAGCCACTCCACGTGCTCCGTGAAAGCCAGCCCCTCTAAACCGGCCGCGTGCGCCGCCTGCGCCATAGACGTCATCGTCGCATGGGCGTCACACGAATGATGCGAATGAACGTGTAGATCGAACATGCCTCTTCACTCAGGACGTTGCCAGCCAGTCTTCAAAGCCCAGCAACGCCCCTTCCAACGCGGGCATAGTTCTCGCGCGTGTCAGTTTGACGCCCAGTTCTCCCAACGGCGCTGCCAGCAGGTGATACAGCCGCTCGGAAACGAGCTGGATGCGCTTGGGGCGCCCCTGCAGGCGGTCGAAGATCTCCAACAATTTCGGCAGCACCTGAGGCCACAGGTCTGCCAGGGTTGGACACGCCAGCAGCAACTCTGACCCCACCACCATGCCAGATTCCGCGTCCACCACCAGCAAGAGGTACGGCAAATACGGCGGCAGCGGGCCTTCCTCAACCGGCATGGGCGCCAACGCAAGATGCACTTGCAGCTGCAAATCTTGCAAGGGCAACTGGCGACGCACCGCCGCCAGATCGGCGCTCGCTGTCCCGGTGGGAAACACGGGGTAACGGGGTGTGAAAGTGCGCTCGACAGAGCTCCAGGCGCCCTCTGCATACACCCGCGACAGGAGCTGCAACGTTTTTGGCAGGTCGCCCCCCTGAGAGCCCAGCATGTTTTCCCGAAGCTGCATCTCCGCCACGATGAGGGCCTGTTCCAAAAGGACGGTCAAAAAGCGTACCTGGGGCCTGGTGAGGTACCAGGGCGCCCTTCCCGGCATGAAACTGCGGAACGCCGGCCAGAGGTCCCGCCCCCGAATCCGCACTTTGGCCTCCTTCACCAGCCGCCGGTCCATGGCCGACATCGCCTGGGGCGACTCGAAAGAGGCCTGGAGCTGTGGAGCCTCCAGCAACAGCATCCCATGCTCACGTTCCTCGAGGAAAGACACGGCTTGGATGCCGTGCACCGCGCTGAAATAGTTCCCCAGCGCCTCCTCCCCCAGGTAGACGATCAGGGCCAAATGTTGCCCCAGCTGCCCGGTGACGGAGCAAAACCCCACCTCATCCGTCTCAGGATTCTGCACGGCGAACAGCATGGTCTCAAACATCCAGAGCCAGGGCTGCGCCGCCTTGAAGGCCTCGGCGGCGCTCAACAACTGACGCCATTCCTCAGGGGAGGCGACAGGTTCGGGCCAACCATAATCTGGCATCGCAGAGCTCCTTTCGTAATTTCCGCTACTGTCCAGTGACGAAACGCCCTGAGGGCGAGCGCCGCCCCTTCACAAAATTTGTTCCGGCGGCTTGCAAAACAGGTCGCCGGGAGCCTGCGGTGGCGTCAAAAAACGCAGGGCACCGGCCTCCAACCCCACGAGCGCTGGCGTCTCGCCGTAAGGATCCCCATCCAGATGCACCGCCACGGCCGGCGTGGTTTCCACCTGCACATGACGCGCCAGCACCTGGATCACGGCAGGATCGTTGAGATGGCGCTGTCCCATCAACATGTGCAGGAAGTGGCGCAAGGCATAGCTGAATCCCAGCCCTTTGAAGATGAAGATGTCCAGCAGCCCGTCATCCATATAAGCGTGCCGCGCAATGGTGAAGAAGGCGGCGTAGAGCTGGATATTGCTCGCCACGATGAGCAGCGCGCGGGTGTTGAAAGCGCGTCCCTCGACGGACACGCGCGTGCGAAATCCCTTGAACCACGAGGCCACAGAAACCGCAGCGATGATGTAAGGGAGGGTGCCTAACCGTTTGGCGTAGCGCGGACGCGGCTCCAGCTGCGCAGCGATCTCCGCGTCCAGCCCGGCGCCGGCCCAACAGACGAAATAACGCCCGTTGATGAGGCCGGCGTCCACCCGCTGCACCCGGCTGTGCAGCAGCGCATCGGCCATCTCACCAATCTGATACGGCGGCATGGGGGACAGAATGGGCATGTGCATCTGGTGCGCCAGGATATTGCCGGTGCCGACGGGCACAATGCCCAGGGTGGTGTTGGAGCCCGCAACGCCATTGACGGCTTCATTGATTGTGCCATCGCCGCCGGCGACCAGCACCAGGTCCAGCCCATCGCGGCTCGCCTGCCGGGCAAGCCATACCGCATCCCCCGGCTTATGGGTCTCCACCAGCTCCACCTGCCAGGCATGGGCCCCCAACTCTTCCGCCAGGCGCTTGAGCACCCGGGTCATGTCCCAGGGACCGGCAGCAGGATTATAGATCAACAGCGTTCGGAAAGCCATAGGCAGTCAGACTCACCCGGCAGCATTTGTTTGCGGCGTGCTCGCGCTCAATGTCACGTCCATCTAGCAGAAAAGTATAACACAAGACATCCGCGCGGCAACACTCAAGCCGCCGCCTCGACCGCGACGCGACTTTTGCGCCGCTCAACGGCATACAGGATGGCCGCTGCCGCCAGCACTCCCCATCCGGCGACGGTGAACGGCGCGCCGGGATTGTAGACGACGCGCAATTGGGGGACGGGGAGGCTGCTGAGCTGCAGCTGCAATTTTTCGGCAAAAATCAGGCCCCCATTCTGAAGAGTGGTCTCGGTGATGAGCGCGCCGCTGGAACTGCGGTAGATCTGGACGTGGAACTCGGGCTCTGGAGGCGGCTGTTGGAGCGTGACCCGGAACACCAGGTCGGATTCTGGAATGCCGAAATAGCCGTCGGGACGCTGGCTGTTCAAAATCAGGCGCAGCCGTTCCTCCGCCGTGCTCTGGCTTGAAAGCAACAAGGGGATGATGTTCCCGCCCTCATCGCGCGCCTGGACATCCAATCCCAGGGCCAGCTCGTCCTGGAAGACGAAGATGCCGGCTCCATACCTTTGGACGTGCCGGGAGGCGGCGGTAGGGGGGAGGACCTCCTGCGTGTGGGCGAGCGTGACGGCTTCGCCGGGCCAGGCATGAAGCCCTGTTTCGCTCCAGCCCCAGCGCACTTGCACCATCCACCCGGCGAGAATGCCGCACAGTCCCAGCAAGATGAGCAGCCGGCGGGCACGGGTGAGGCGCGTCACAGCAGACCACTGTTCGCCCAACGCCACCGCGCGCGCCGCGAACACGAGCGCCAGCCAGGCCAGCGGCAATCGCAGCCACAACGTCGTCCGCAGCGAAAGTAATCCCCAGCTCGCCAGGCGCTCCGTGTAGGGATCGAGGTGCGTGTGGACGCCGGCCACCCAACGCGCGAACGCGGCCGTCTCACTGAGAGGAACGGGCGATTGCGGCAGCCACAGCGCGAGGAGTGAGACCCCTCCTACCCACAGCAGCGGCAACAGCAGGAAGGTCGTCCCGTTGAGCCAGGTCCACAATCGTTCTGGGATTTGCCTTCCGCGCATCGCTGCCTCTAATAGCTGCACAAAAGGCCCCGATGAGCCGGGGCCTCTGAGCCACCCTTGGGAATTGAACCCAAAACCTGGCGCTTACGAAGCGTCTGCTCTGCCGATTGAGCTAGGGTGGCAACCACACTCTGCATTATACCTGGAACTCTTAATCTGACAAGCGCCGATCTTTTCAATTCCCAGCTTCCCACACCCGGAAACGCCGATCTTCCCAGATGCAACGGACGTGCGTGAAGTGCTGACGCAGCGCGCCTTCGTACTTGAGGAAAGCGTTGGCGACGAGATAGAGTTTCCCCTCCGCGCTGAGCACCTCCCGCGCTCCGGCGATGAACAGCCGCGCGTTCTCGAAGTCCATGCCGTGCCCCTGGTGAAACGGCGGATTGGCAAGGACGGCGTCGAAGCGCTGCCCGGCGAACGCCGCCGCGCCGATGGAAAGCCGCACGGGGACATCCGGGAAGCCGTTGGCTGCCAGCGTCCGCCTCGTGGAGGCGACAGCGCGCGCCGAGACATCCACCGCTGCCACCTCCGCGCCTCGTCGCCGCGCCGCGAGCGTCACCAGGCCGGTGCCGCACCCCAGCTCCAGCACGCGCATGCCGGCGGCGACCCGCATCCCGGCGATGAGAGCCGCCGCGCCCGCGTCCAGCCGATCCGGGGCGAAGACTCCCGCCGTACTCGCCAGCACCGTCGGCGCGCCCTCCAGGGTGAGCGCATGGGTCTCGTAGCTCACCTCCGGCAACAGGAATTCCCCTTCCGCAGGACGCTCAGCCAGTCCGGCGTGATAGCCGCCCTTGCGAACGACGATGTTGCTGCGCCCGAAGACGTTCCTGGCCTCTGGAAGGGCACTGTCTACCCCTTCACGGGTGGCGCCGGCGAAGACCAGCCGTCCGCCGGGACGCAACAACGCCGCGGCGACGCGCCAGGCCTCGTTTTGCAGCGCGCGGCCGCGGGGGAGGAGCAACAACGCCATGTCGCACGTGGCCGGTTCCAACCCGGTGAAATCGTCTTGCAGGAAGAGCTGCGGCGGAGGCCAGCGGGCCGCATCGAACGTCGCCTGCAGGGTCGCGGCCTCGGCGGCGTTCTCCGTCCAGACGGTGACGCGCGCTCCGGCACGCGCTGCCCAGCCGGCAGCGGCGGTGATCCCCGGTCCCATGACGAAGACACGCGGGCCGACGATCCGCCGTGCGGCTGCGAGTAGCGCCGCCGTCCCCTCCGCGGCGACCGGCGTTCCGGGCGCTCGCTGGAGAGTCAAGGGGCCATCGGGCAATAAAAGTGTGTGTTGGATCAGCATGGCAGTAAGCCGGAAGTCAGAGATCAGAGATCAGAAGTCAGAGATCAGAAGTCAGAGAACAGAGAGCAGAAGTTAGAGAGCAGAGAGCAGAAGTCATACAAAACCGTCCAGCTCTACGTCCACTTCTGTGCCGGCTGCCAGGCCGGTCACGCCCAACGGGACGTGGACGATCCCCACGCCGCGCACCAGGGTGAAGATGAGATTGGATTCGCCGAAGATGGGGAGGGCGCGCAGTCCCTCCGGGGATTCCTCCAGCTGCACGGAGACGAAGGATTCACGGCCCGCGGTCCCCGGAACGTTTTCTGTGAGCCGGGCGCGGACGAACCCCGCGCGCGGCGCCGCCGCCCCTTGCATCCGCCAGAGCACCGGCGCGACGAAGAGCCGCACCGTGTTCAGCGCTGAAACGGGATTTCCCGGCAACCCGAACACGGGCTTGCCGCCGCAGACCCCCAGAATCGTGGGCTTGCCCGGTCGCACCGGCACGCCATGGACGAGCACGCCCGGCGGCCCCAGGCGGTTGATCACGTCGGCGGTCATGTCGCGGATGCTGATGGAACTGCCGGCGGTGATGATCAGCCCTTCCGCTGCGCTCAGGGCCGCGGCCGCCGCGGTGAACAGCGCTTCGGCGTCGTCGGGGATGATGCCGGCCGGCAGCGGAATCCCTCCATGGCGGGACACCAGCGCACTGACCGTGGTGCTGTTGATGTCGCGCACCTGATTCGGGCCGGGGGTGGCTTCCGGCAGGACCAATTCGTCGCCCGTGGAGAGGATGGCGATGCGCGGACGGCGGGCGACGGTGACCCGCGTAAGACCCAGGGCTGCCAATCCGCCCAGCTCCTGCGCCCGCAGCCGCTGCCCGGCAAGCAGCACCCGTTCCCCGGCTTTCACGTCCTCGCCGATGGGGATGACGTTCTCGCCCGGCGCAACGGCGTGCAGGACTTCGAGCTCCTGCGGGCCGGCGTCCTGCGTGCGCTCGACCATGACGACGGCATCGGCGCCTTCGGGCAGCGCGCCACCGGTGTGGATGAGCGCCGCCTGTCCAACGCCAACCCTGAGGGCGGGGGAGCGTCCCATCCGCAGCTCGCCAACGACGTGGAGATAGGCCGGCAGCGACTCGCTCGCGCCAAAGGTGTCGGCGGCGCGGACGGCGTAGCCGTCTACGGTCGAGCGGGCAAATTGCGGCAACGGGTGCGGCGCGATGACGTCCGCCGCCAGCACGCGGTCGAGCGCTTCGTTGAGGGGGAGCACGTCCGTGCCCGAAATCCCTGCCGGTAACGCCGCCTGTATCCGCGCCAGCGCTTCTTCTCTGGGGGTTAGCGTCAGTAATTTTTTCATTAAGGCTCCTTCGAAAATAGAGATCAGCGAGTCAGCAGTCAGCGAATCAGCGAAAAGGCGAAAAGGCGAATCAGCGAGTCACTTACGTTCGCACGTTCGCAGGTTTGCACCTTCGCACGTTGTTTTCCTTCGCAATCCGGCTCACGACTCACATTTCCGCCATTGCCCTTTATCATACCTCGAAGCGTGAATTTGAAAATGCGCCTTTGCCCCTTTCCCTGGGCGTGCTATAATGAAGGTTGTGCAGTCACACAAACTTTGAATTCATGTTCAATGTTTGATTTACTATGTTGAGGAGGTTTTTTTATGGCAAAGCGTCGAATGGTGACGATTGATGGCAATAGCGCTGTGACTTTGATCGCTCATAAGGTCAGCGAAGTCATCGCCATCTACCCCATCACCCCTTCCAGCCCCATGGGCGAAATGGCGGATGAACTCTCTGCCGAGGGCTCTAAGAATCTGTGGGGGACGGTGCCGTTGGTGGCGGAGATGCAATCGGAAGGCGGGGCGGTGGGCGCCGTGCATGGCGCGTTGCAGACCGGCGCGCTCACGACTACCTTCACCGCTTCGCAGGGCCTGCTTCTGATGATCCCCAATATGTACAAAATTGCGGGCGAGCTCACCTCAACCGTCTTCCATGTCTCCGCCCGCAGCCTGGCCGCGCAGGCGCTCTCCATCTTCGGCGATCACGGCGATGTGATGGCGGCTCGCGCGACCGGTTTTGCGTTCCTGTGCAGCAATTCGGTGCAGGAGGCGCACGACTTCGCACTGATCGCGCAGGCGGCGACGCTGGAAGCGCGCGTGCCCTTCTGCCATTTCTTCGATGGTTTCCGCACGAGCCACGAGATCAACAAGATGGAGCAGCTCACCGACGAGGATCTTCGCGTGATGATCAGCGACGAGCTGGTACGCGCTCATCGCGCCCGCGCGCTCAATCCCGATCGGCCCGTGATCCGCGGCACCGCGCAGAACCCCGACACCTACTTCCAGGGCCGCGAGACGGTCAATCCCTTCTATCTCAAGACGCCGGGCATCGTGCAGGCGCAGATGGACAAATTCGCAGCCTTGACGGGACGGCAATATCATCTGTTCGATTACGTCGGCGCGCCCGATGCCGAGCGGGTCATCGTGATGATGGGCTCCGGTTGCGAGGTCGCTCACGAGACGGTCGAATATCTCCTGGCGCAGGGCGAAAAGGTCGGCGTGCTCAAGGTGCGCCTGTTCCGTCCCTTCAGCGCGGCGGACTTCGTCGCGGCGCTGCCGGCGACGGTGAAGGTCCTTGCGGTGCTGGATCGCACCAAGGAACCCGGCGCGGCGGGCGAGCCGCTGTACGAGGATGTGATCACGGCATTGGCGGAGCAGGGGCGGACGGTCAAGGTTGTTGGCGGACGCTACGGCCTTTCCAGCAAGGAATTCACCCCGGCCATGGTGAAGGGCATTTTCGACGAGCTCCAGAAGGACGCCCCCAAGAATCACTTCACCATCGGCATCACCGACGACGTCATGTACACCAGCCTGAGTTACGATCCGTCGTTCAACATCGAGCAGCCGGACGTGGTGCGCGCGATGTTCTACGGCCTGGGCTCCGACGGCACGGTCGGCGCGAACAAGAATAGCATCAAGATCATCGGCGAGGAAACGGACAATTACGCGCAGGGGTATTTCCAGTACGACTCGAAGAAATCCGGCGCGGTGACAGTCTCGCACCTGCGCTTTGGCCCGCGCCCCATTCGTCAGACCTGCCTCATCGGCAAGGCGAATTTCATCGGCTGCCACCAATTTGTGTTCCTCGAGCAATTCGACATGCTGGCGAACGCGGAGGACGGCGCGGTTTTCCTGCTCAACAGTCCCTTCCCCCTGGAGGAGACCTGGGAGCGGATTCCCGCTAAGGTGCAGCAGCAGATGCTCGATAAGAAGATTCAGCTCTACGTGATTGACGCTTACAAAGTGGCGGATGAAGCGGGCCTCGGCGGACGCATCAACACGATCATGCAGACCTGCTTCTTCGCCATCTCCGGCGTGCTGCCGCGGGATGAGGCAATTGCGGCGATCAAGCACGCGATCCAGAAGAGCTATGGCTCCAAGGGCGAGAAGGTCGTGCAGATGAACTACGCGGCCGTGGATCACGCCCTCGCGCACCTGCATCGTGTCCCGCTGGAGGGAAAGCCCGTTAACGGCCCGGCGCTCAAGCCCGTCGTCCCGGAGAATGCCCCCGCTTTCGTGCAAGAAGTCACCGCGATGATGATTGCCCGTAGGGGCGACGAGATTCCCGTCTCCAAGTTACCCGTGGATGGCACTTATCCGACGGCGACGACGCAATGGGAGAAGCGCAATATCGCGCTGGAGATGCCGGTGTGGGAGCCGGATGTGTGTATCCAATGCGCCAAGTGCGCGATGGCCTGCCCGCACGCGGTCATCCGCTTCAAAATTTACGACCCCCAGTACCTGGAGGGCGCGCCTGAAGGTTTCCGCAGCACCGTCGCCAAGGGGAAGGAATTCGCCGGCAAGCTCCTCACGATTCAGGCCTCGCCGGAGGACTGCACCGGTTGTGGCCTGTGTGTGGAGACCTGCCCCGCCAAGGACAAGACGAATCCCAACCGCAAGGCGATCAACATGACGCCTCAGCCGTCCATCCGCGAGCGCGAGAGCCGCTTCTGGGAGTTCTTCCTCAACGTGCTGCCCGACTATGACCGCACCGAGGCCAACATCAAGACGGTGAAGGGTGCGCAGCTTCTGCGTCCGCTCTTCGAGTTCTCCGGCGCGTGCGCCGGCTGCGGGGAGACGCCTTACGTCCGCCTGTTGAGCCAGCTCTTCGGCGATCGCGCGGTCGTCGCCAATGCGACGGGGTGCTCTTCGATCTACGGCGGCAACATGCCGACGACTCCCTGGGCGCAGAACCGTGACGGACGCGGCCCGGCCTGGTCGAACAGCCTTTTCGAGGACAACGCCGAGTTCGGCTTTGGTTTCCGGCTGACCCTGGACAAGCAGGTGGAATATGCTCGCGAGCTGGTGCAGCGTTTCCGCGGCAAGCTGGGCGATGAGCTGGCGGATGGCCTGCTCAATGCCGTGCAGCTGGAGGAGGCCGATTATGCGGCGCAGCGCGAGCGGGTGGCGCAATTACGCCTCCGCCTGGCGCATGAGACCGGCCCTGAGGCGCTCGACCTGCTGAGCCTGGCGGATGTGCTGGTACGTCGCTCCGTGTGGATCGTCGGCGGCGATGGCTGGGCCTACGACATCGGGTACGGCGGTCTGGATCACGTGCTGGCGCAGGGTCGCAATGTCAACGTGCTGGTGCTCGACACGCAAGTGTACTCCAACACCGGCGGGCAGATGTCGAAGGCGACGCCGCGCGCTGCGGTGGCGAAGTTCGCTGCGGCCGGCCGGTCCCTGCCCAAGAAGGACCTCGGTTTGATCGCCATGACGTATGGCAACATTTACGTGGCGCAGGTCGCCATGGGCGCCAACGACACGCAGACGCTGCGGGCTTTCCGCGAGGCGGAGTCCTACGCAGGGTCCAGCCTCATCATCGCCTACAGCCATTGCATCTCGCATGGGATGCCGGAGATGCGCATGGGCTTCAAGCAGCAGGAGCTCGCGGTAGATTCCGGCGCGTGGGTGCTCTACCGTTACGACCCGCGCCTCATAGCGCAGGGCAAGAATCCCTTGCAGCTGGATTCCAAAGAGCCGAAGGTGGACGTGGCGGATTACATGTACAACGAGGTGCGTTTCCGGGCGCTGCGGCAAACGGATCCTGACCGCGCGGCGGAGCTTCTGTTGCTCGCCCGGCAGGACGTCCGCGCGCGCTGGAATCACTTCCGGCAGCTGGCCGAGCTGGATTACAGCGCTCTGGCGCAGGAATAAGCCAGCGTTGTCTTTCTGAATGCGCCGCCCGCGAGTGTAGCACTCGCGGGCGGTTTTTGTCGCCTGGAGTCTGCTCAGCAAATCGGCGAATCAGCGAGTCAGCGAAAAAGCGAAAAAAAATCACTTGCGTGACACCCGTACCGCGAACTTCAGGCCGCTCTCAGATCCCGCGTTCATATTGGCGGGCGGCGGACAATCGCATATAATGCAGGGAGTTCACACGCACACGTTCCCACGTGTACACGTTTCCACGTGCTCATGTCCATTTTTCGGCTTCTACCTGTGGGGGTCCATGAGCCATCCGTGAAGGGGGAAAGATGTCGGCGGAAAAACGCCTCGATGCTGCCAGGGAAGTGGCGCTGCACCAGCAGCTCTATACGCTGTTACGGGAACGCATCGAATCGGGAAGCCTGGCACCGGGCCAAAAATTGCCGTCGGAGCGCCAGCTGGCAGCCGAACACGGGGTGAGCCGCACGACGATTCGGCAGGCGCTGCAGCTGCTCACGAGCGAGGGATGGCTCTATTCGCGGCCGGGCAGCGGGTATTATGTGGCGCTGCCGACCACGGGGGCGCAGCTGCGGTTGCGCGATCTGGCCGAACAGCTGCAACACGATGGCTTGCCCGGCGACGCGCGGCTGTTGCAGCGCGGCCTCGTTATTGCGGATGTGAGCCTGGCGAAAAATCTCAATTTATTGCAGGGGGAGCGCGTCATTCACATTCAACAGCTCTGGTTGGTTCACAACACGCCGCTCGGCGTCGAGACGCTGTACCTGCCGTTCGCGCTTTTCCCCGACCTGCTGGAGCTGGATCTCACGTCTGTCAATCAGACCCTCGAAGCGCATTACGGCGTGCGATTCTCCCACGCGCTGCAGACCGTCCACGCGCTGCTTGCCAGCGCGGAGGAGTGCGAGATGTTGGAGGCCACGCCGCCGCTGGCGGTGCTGGTCATCCGTCAACGCACCTTTGACGCGCACCAGAAGGCCATTGTGTATAGCGTCAGCGTGCTGAAAGGGGAACGGTATCCCCTGCGCATGACGCTGCGACGCGATTAAGTTCATCGGGAAAAGGAGCTCTCGATGCCTGACACACCTGTTGCCGCGGTTTTGCTCGCTGCGGGCGGTTCTTCTCGCTTTGGACAGCCCAAGCAGCTCCTGGAATGGGACGGCCGCCCGCTGATCGCGCATCTCGCCGACGTGGCCTGGGCCGCCGGACTCAGCCCCATCCTCGTCGTCCTCGGCGCGGGGGCAGAGCGCATCGCGCCGGCGTTGGCGGGCCGATCGGTGCAGCTGCTGCAGAATTATCACTGGGAGCAAGGCGTGGGCTCGAGTGTGAGCCTGGCAGTCTCCGCGCTGATGGAGAGTCCGGCAGCGATCTTCCTGCAGGTGGATCAGCCCTTCATCACCGCCGGGCTACTGCGCGCGCTGGTGACGACATGGCGGAATGCCTCGCCGCATCGTGGCATCGTCGTCCCCGCCTGGGAAGGTCGCCCCGGCAGTCCGGTGCTCTTCGAGCGCACGTTCTTCCCCGAGCTGGCGCAATTACCGGCGGATGTCGGCGGACGGGCGCTCTTTGGCGCTCACGCGGAGCAGCTGCTGCTTTATCCCGTGGAGGATCCCCTGCTGCTCGCTGACGCTGACACGCCGGCCGAGTTTGCCCGCCTGCAGGCGGCGCGCCGCGACCCCCTGGCCTTGCTGCGGCCCATCCGCGCCGTGATTTCCGATATGGATGGCGTGCTGTGGCGGGGCATGAGTCCCCTGCCGGGATTGCAGGACTTCTTCGCTTTTCTGGAAGAGCGCGCCCTGAAGTACATGCTGGTCACCAACAACGCCAATCAATCCGTAACACAGTACGTGGAAAAGCTGGCGCGTCTGGGCGTCGTGACGACGCCCGAGCATGTGTTGAATTCCGCTGAAGCGGCGGGCGACTACCTGCTGCAACAGGCGGCGCCGGGGACGCGCGTCTATGTCGTGGGGGGACCAGGACTGCGGGAGGCGTTAGCGCGTCGCGGCTTCGTCCTCACCGAGGGGGAGGCCGCCGATTTCGTGGTCGTGGGTTGGAATCCTGCCTTCACCTGGGAGGACATGGCCAAAGCTACCCTTCTCATCCGGGGCGGCGCGCGCTTCATTGGCACCAATCCCGATCGTTCTTTTCCCCTTGAGCGGGGCCTGGTGCCGGGAGCCGGCGCGCAGCTGGCCTTGCTCGAAGCGGCCACGGACGTGCGTCCGCTCGTGATGGGGAAGCCGGAGCCGGTGTTGTACGAACAATCCATGGCGCGGATGGGGGTTTCCCCTGCAGAAACGCTCGTCATCGGCGACCGGCTCGACACGGACATTCTCGGCGGTTTACGCCTGGGCCTGCCGACGGCGATGGTGCTTTCGGGCATCCACAGCATGGAAGACGTGCGCCGCTCGTTCGTCCATCCCGACCTGATTTTCGACGACCTGGCGGCGTTGACGGCTGCCTGGCGCGCGCTGGACAAATCCTGAGTGGCGTGATCCCCTGCGCCGGATTGGGGATGCGGCCCTACGCAGCAGGGCCACGAAAACCAGTCCAGCCGCAAAGAACGCCAGAAACGCAAAGCTCTTTGGGAGTGTGAATGTGACAGAGAAGCCTGACCTTTATGATTGGGATTTGCCCACGCTGGAAGCGCACCTGGCGGCATGGGGACAGCCGGCCTATCGCGCCCGGCAGATTTGGGACTGGCTGTATCGGCAGCTCGTGACCGATTTCGACGCGATGACCTCCCTGCCCAAGGCGTTGCGCGAGCAACTGGCGGCGGCCACCACTCTGGCGGCGCCGCAGGTCCTGTCCCGGCAGGAATCGCTCGACGGGGAAACGCGCAAGGATCTCCTGGCCCTGGCGGATGGAGAGCAGGTCGAAGTGGTGCTGATGCATTACATCGAACGGCGCAGCGCCTGCCTTTCCACGCAGGTGGGGTGTGCGATGGGCTGCGCCTTTTGCGCGACCGGCCAGATGGGCTTCACCCGCAACCTGAGCAGCGGCGAGATTGTCGCTCAGGCCCTGCATTTGCAGCGGGAACTTCGCGCGCGCGGTGAGAGCCTCTCCAACATCGTCTTGATGGGCATGGGGGAGCCGCTCCTGAATTACGACGCCACGCTGGCAGCGATTCGCCGGCTGGTCCACCCTCAGGGCTTTGGGATGGGGCAACGGCGGATCACCCTCAGCACCGTCGGCATCGCCCCGGGGATACGGCGGTTGGCGGAGGAGTCGTTGCAGATCAACCTGGCGATCTCGCTGCACGCCGCCACCGATGCGTTGCGGCAACAGCTGCTGCCCGTGAGCCGCAAGTACCCCCTCGAGGCGCTCTTTGAGGCGGTCGCGGCGTATCTGCAGGCGACAAATCGCCGCGTGACCTTCGAGTGGGTGCTCATCCACGAGGTCAACGACACCGTCGAGCAGGCGGAAGCCCTGGCCGCACGGCTGAGCGGCCTCCTCGCGCACGTGAATCTCATCCCGCTCAATCCGACGGAGGGCTTTGAGGGGCGCCCCTCCTCGCCGGAGCGGATTGCGGCGTTCACGGCGGTCTTGGAGCGCCGTCACATCGCGCACACCGTGCGGGTGCGGCGCGGGGGTGACATCCGTGCGGGCTGCGGTCAGCTGCGACGGCGGACGCAGCAGGCGGCGGCGAAAAGCGGATCGTAGCGCATCCCTGGCGTGCCTGAAAACCGCCTTTGACGGGCAGCGTGTGGTAAGTTGTAAGAAAAGCGTAAGAGTTCCGTCAAGTATGGAAATCGCATTTGAGGTATAGTATAAGCACAACAGGGGCTTAGGCACAAACCAGCGTTAAGTCAGATTCTCCTCCTTCTGTAGAACCGGGGGCTATGGGACAGCCCCCGGTTCGCACGTCTATGGCCCTTGAGAATGCTCCTGGATGATTCCCCTTGCAGGCCCCCGAGTCGCCTCCCCTCCATGAGGGGGAACGATCGCTTGCGTTTGGCATTGTAGTTAACTTTAATTCCGTTCATCCGAATTATACTTTTGTGCCCAAAAGGTGACTGTTCAGCCTGGCGCCAGGTAGCCAGATGGCGATGAAGGAACCTTTGTGGCTGTAGCTTTTGCCCCACCCCCTGCCCCCTCCCCAACGGCGCATACGTCGTTGGGGAGGGGGAGAAAAAATAGGATTTTTGCAGGCGGGCTACGCCCGCCTGCAAAAATCCACAAAAAAAAGTTCCCTTTCCCCCCGCGCAGCGCGGGGGAAAAGGGACAGGGGATAGGGGGCAAAAGTTGATACTCAATCTTCAGCAGTCGCCAGGGAATCTTGCGTTTTTTTAGTCAGTGGCTGAACAGTAACCCCAAAAGTATAATTTGAGCTAGCGGGGCGCTCGTTATCAAGAATCACATCCAGAATCTCCGTTGCTACATAGGTCTTGCCGTGAGAAACATCCTGTGCCAAACGCAAGATGCCGGCCTCAACCAGCCGTTCAATACCCAGGGGCGCGACCCAGAATCGCCAGGGGAAGACTGCCCTCTCTTGCCAGAAACTTCAGCTATGCTATGATGCGCGACAGCGCAATGGGCGTCAGACGCGATGCAACTCTGGCGTCCCGGAAGGAGTTCGTCATGTCCACGCGACGCTTGACGCTGACCGCCTTGATGGCTGCCCTGGTCTTTGTCTTGACGGTGGCGGTGCGCCTGCCGACCGCCGCCGGCGGGTATCTGCATTTTGGCGACGCCGCAATTGCCTTTAGCGCGGTCGCCTTCGGCCCGTGGGTGGGCGCGGTCGCCGGGGCGCTAGGAACGGGTCTGGCCGATCTCTATGGCGGGTATCCGCAGTTCGCGGCGATCTCGTTCCTCGTCCATGGCCTGCAGGGATGGCTCATGGGATGGCTCATGCAACGGCGCCTGAGCACGACGAAAGCCATCCTGGCGGTCATTGCCGGCGGCGCCGTTGTGGTGGCCGGATATTTCCTCGCCGAAGTCATCTTCTACGGCGCGGCGGCGGCGCTCTCTGAGGTGTTACCCAACACGCTGCAGGGCCTGGTTGGCGGGGCGCTCGGCGTTTCCCTGTACCTGGCGGTGAAACGCGCTTATCCCCCCATCACCCGCTATCGGGAGCAGGAAAGGCGCTGATGGCTGCCCTTGCGCCGGCAATCCTGGCCCAGGACCTGAGCTTCCGCTATCCCGCTTATGACAGCGCGACCGCCCCGCAGCCCGTGTGGCAGCATCTCCATCTGCGGGTTGAAGCCGGGACCGCGCTGACGGTCGCCGGCGGCAACGGCAGCGGCAAAAGCACGCTGTGTTATGTGCTGGCCGGATTGGCGCCCCGTCACACCGATGGGGAGGCGCGCGGCGCGCTGCACCTTGCCGATCATGACGTCCTCGCTGCGCCGCCTTCGCCGCGTCTGGTGGGGCTGCTGTTCCAGGATGCGGCCGTGCAACTCTTCAACACCACGGCTGAGGATGAGGTGGCCTGGGGGCTGGAAGCGCTGGGCGTCGCGCCGGAAACCATCGGCCCGCAGGTGATGCTGGCCCTGCGCCGTTTTGGCTTGCTCGATCAACGTCATCGCGCCCCCTGGCAACTCTCCGGCGGGCAGCAGAAGCGTCTGGCGCTCGCGGCGGTGTGGGCGATGCGCCCGCGGGTGTTGCTCCTCGATGAACCGCTGCAAGGATTGGACCCCGAAGGACAGGCGGAAGTGCTCGCGGCGCTGGAGTCGCTCCGCAAGGAAGGTGCGACCCTGCTTTTTACCACGCCGGATTTCGCTGAGGTCGCGGCGATGCAGGACGTTTCGCTGCTGGAAGAGGGCGCGCTGACCGCCCCGGCCCCTGCGGCCGGATTCGCCGGCCAGACGCAGCGCCTCAGCGCAGCGGGGATTCTGTGTCCCGCCGAAGCCTGGGAAAAGTTGCGCCATGCCCGCAGCCGCATCGGCGCCGAGACGGCCCTCGAAGTCCGCAATCTCCGCTTCCGATATCCCAACGGGCCGGCGGTGCTCCACGGGCTCGACCTCAAGATCCCTCGCGGACAGTGTGTGGCGCTGATAGGCCCCAATGGCGCCGGCAAAACGACCCTCGTGCGCCATTTCAACGGCCTGTTACGGCCCACGATGGGCGCCGCTTACGTCATGGGGCAGGATTGCGCCTCCCGCTCCACGGGGCAGCTGGCGCGCGAGGTGGGATTTCTCTTTCAGCGCCCGGAGCAGCAGCTTTTCGCGGCGACGGTGCGCGAGGAGGTGGCCTACGGTCCCCGCCGGCTGGGATTCCCGGACGCCGAGGCGCGCGTCGAGCGGGCGCTGGAACATTTCGGCTTGCGGGAGGTGGCGCCCCGTCCCCCTGCCATTCTGGGGTACGGCTGGCAGCGTGCGGTGACGCTGGCCACGCTTGCCGCTCTCGATCCCCCCATCCTCATCCTCGATGAGCCGACCGCCGGTCTCGACGGGCGGGGACGGCAACAGCTCCTCAGCTGGCTGGCGGAGCGTCGCGCCGCCGGGACGACGCTGATCCTCGTCACGCATGAGCTGGCGCTGGCCGCGGCGGCCGATCGCGTCATCGCGTTGCACGAGGGACGTATCACCGCCGACGGCATGCCCACCGAAGTTTTGCCACGCTTCTCGCGGGAGGCGGCGAGGTGAGCTTCTCGCTCGATCTGTACGTGCCAGGGCGCTCCTGGCTGCACCGTTGCGATCCTCGCGTGAAGTTGTGGCTGCTCCTGCTCGGCGTAGCGCTGGCATTTCGGTGGACGCATCCTCTCACGCAAGCGCTCTATGTGACGCTGCTGTTGCTGGTCCTGCGACTGGCGGGCATCACCGGACGCTCGCTGGGGTGGCTCTGGCATCAAATGCGCCCGTTGGTGCTGTTGATGCTCCTGTTGCAGCCCTTTTTCACGCCGTCGGGGAAAATCCTGGCGCAGGTCGGCCCACTGACGTTGACCGTGGGGGGGCTGAACAGCGGGGCGCTGCTGGCGTTGCGCATCCTGGCGATGGCCTTTCTCACGGGCGGGCTGTTGTTCACCACCGATCAGCGTGCCCTGGTGCAGGCTTTTGTGCGGCTGGGATTGCCTTACACCTGGGGGCTCACCGTGAGCCTGACGCTGCGTTTCCTGCCCGCGATTGGAGGTCTGGCGACGACGGTGCGCGAGGCGCAGGCGTCGCGGGGATGGGTCGCCGAGGGGAATTTCATCCGCCGCGCGCGGGATTATCTCCCGGTGCTGATTGCTATCGTCATTGGCGCGTTGCGGTTGAGCGATCAGCTGGCGCTGGCACTGGCGGCGCGCGGACTGGATTATCCGGGGCCGCGCACAACCTGGCGGAAGCTGCAGATGCGGCGCCTGGATTGGTGGGCGCTGGGATTGGGCACGCTTGGCTTTATCGGCGCCTGGAACGCCCCCTTGATCTATCCGGCCTTGTAGCAGCGAGCTGCACGCCGGCCAAAAGCAGGGTATAATATAGAGAAGAACCCAATTCCAACATGGGAGGGAGTCATGCGGCCATTGATCATCGGTGTAGCCGGGGGCACAGGATCGGGCAAGACGACCGTGGCCAATCGGATTCTGGAGCGCGTGGGGACGGAACACATTGCCTACATCCCCCACGACGCTTATTATCGCGATCTCAGTCACTTGCCCCACGAAGAACGTCAAAAAGTCAATTTCGACCACCCGGATTCACTGGAAACGGAGTTGATGGTCGAGCATCTGTTGCAGCTGCGGGAAGGGCAGGCGGTGGAGATCCCCGTCTACGATTTCACCCTGCACACCCGCACACAGCAGACCCGTCATGTCGAACCGGCGCGGATTGTGTTAGCCGAAGGCATCCTCATTTTCGCCGAGCCGGCGTTGCGCCGGCTGTTCGATGTCAAGCTCTTTGTGGACACCGACGCCGACATCCGCCTGATTCGCCGCCTGCAGCGCGATGTGGAGGAGCGCGGACGCACTGTCCAATCGGTGATTGACCAGTATCTGCGTACGGTGCGCCCCATGCATCTGGAATTCGTTGAGCCGAGCAAGCGCTACGCCGATGTCATCATTCCAGAGGGCGGCTTCAACGAGGTGGCGATCGAGATGGTGGCGGCGCGGATTCGGGGATTGCTACAGGAGGAAAGCAAATGACGCGGGAACACGTGCGGATTCATCCCACCGCCGAAGTCGCCGAGAGCGCTCAGATTGGCGCAGGCACGGCGATCTGGCATCAGTGCCAGATCCGCCCCGACGCGCAGATCGGGCGTAACTGCATCTTTGGCAAGGGCGTTTATGTGGATTTCGGGGTCAAGATCGGGGATAACGTGAAGGTGCAGAACTACGTCTCCATCTATCACGGGGTGGAGATCGAGGACGGCGTATTCATCGGGCCACACGTCTGCTTCACCAATGACAATCTGCCGCGCGCCATCAACCCCGATGGGACGCTCAAGTCCGCGGATGATTGGGTGCTGGGACGGATTCTGATCCAACGCGGGGCGGCGTTGGGCGCGAACTCCACCATCCTGCCCAAGGTGGTCATCGGCGAGTGGGCGATGGTCGGCTCCGGCAGCGTGGTGACCAGGGATGTGCCCGCCTATGGGCTGGTGTACGGCAATCCGGCGCGGCTGCACGGTTTTGTGTGTCCGTGCGGGCGGCGGCTGCAAGCGGGCGCCATCGCGGACGAGGTGATGCACGCACAGTGTCCTGCCTGCGGGGCCGAGATCGCCATCCCCTTGCCGGTATGGCAGCAAGGCAGTGAGGTGAGTAGAGAGCGGTGAGCTTTCTCACCCATTTTCCCATTACCCATTACCCATTACCCATTCACCCATTACCCATTTTCCCATTTTCTCATGACCCATACCAAGGAGCGACACACATGATTCCCATCGCCAAACCCCAACTGGGGGAAGAAGAGAAGCAGGCAGTTCTGGAAGTGTTGGATTCGGGGATGCTCGCGCAGGGGCCGCGGGTGAAGGCCTTCGAGGAGGCGTTCGCGGCGATGTGCGGCGTGAAGTATGCCATCGCCACGAGCAGCGGCACGACGGCGCTGCATGTGGCTTTGCTGGCGCACGGCATCGGCGCGGGGGATGAAGTCATCACCTCGGCGTTCACCTTCATCGCCTCGGCGAACAGCATTCTGTACACGGGGGCGCGACCGGTTTTCGTGGACATTGATCCGGCCACGTTCAACCTCGATCCGGCCAAGATCGAGGCGGCGATCACGCCGCGAACGCGGGCCATCATGCCCGTGCACCTGTTCGGGCTGACCTGCGACATGGGGCCGATCATGGAGCTCGCGGCGCAGTATGGCCTGGTAGTCATCGAGGATGCGTGCCAGGCGCACGGCGCGGAGTACCGGGGTCGGCGCGCGGGCAGTTTCGGCACGGGGGCGTTCTCGCTGTATCCCACGAAGAACATCACCTCGGCGGAAGGGGGCATGATCACCACGAACGACCCGGTGATTGACGAGAAGTGTCGCGTGCTCCGCCAGCACGGGATGCGCCGGCGCTACTATCACGACGAATTGGGCTTCAATTTCCGCATGACAGACGTGCACGCCGCGATTGGGTTGGCGCAACTGGGCAAGTTGGAGCGCTTCAATGCGGCGCGGATCGCCAACGCGGCCTTTCTGAACGCGCATCTCACGGGGGTCATCCCGCCGGTGACACCAGAGGGACAGCGGCATGTGTTTCATCAGTACACCGTGCGGGTCAAGGGGGGGCAACGCGATGCGCTGGCCGAGCACCTCAAGGCGCACGGCGTCGGCAGCATGGTCTACTATCCGGTGCCCATTCACCAGCAAACTTTCTATGTCAACGAGCTGGGATATGACCTGCAGCTGCCCGAGACCGAAGCAGCGGCGGCGGAAGTGCTCTCGCTGCCGGTGCATCCGGCGCTGAGTCCGGCGGATCTGGAAACGATTGTGGCCGCGGTAAATAGTTTCGATGAGGTATAAGCAATGAGTACCCTCAAATCCGCCGTGATCGGCGTCGGTTCGATGGGGCAGCATCATGCCCGGGTGTATACGGAACTCAAGCAGACGACGCTTGTAGGTGTGGCGGACGCGGTCCCGGAGACGGCGCAGCGCATCGGCGAGAAGTACGGCGTCCCGGCGTACAGCGATTATCGGGAGCTGCTGGAACGCGAGCGGCCAGACCTCGTGACGGTCGCCGTGCCGACGCAGGAGCATTCTGCCGTGGCCCTTGCCGCGCTGGAAGCGGGGTGTCATGTGCTGGTGGAAAAGCCCATCGCCGCCACGGTGGCCGATGGGACGGCCTTGATCGCGCGCGCGGCGGCGCTCGACCGCAAACTGATGGTAGGGCACATCGTGCGCTTCAGCCCGGTGATCCAGGCGCTCAAGCAGCACCTCGATGCAGGCGAGCTGGGGCGCATCTTCCAGATCACCTGCCGGCGCGTGGGGCCTTTCCCAGCGCGGATTCGGGACGTGGGGGTGGTGGTGGATCTGGCGCCGCACGACCTGGACGTGATGCGGTTCATCACAGGCGATGAAATCGTGCATGTCTTTGCCGAGACGGAACAGCAAATTCACACCGCGCATGAAGACCTGGTGCTGGGGATGGTGCGGTTTCGCCACGGGAGCACCGGCCTGTTGGAGATCAACTGGCTGACACCGCAGAAGGTGCGCGAGGTGGTGGTGTTGGGGGAGCGGGGCATGTTTCGCGCCGACGACCTGACGCAGGATTTGTACTTCTACGAGAACGCCGACGCCAGCAGCACCGAGTGGGGGCACCTGAGCCTGCTCAAGGGGGTGAGCGAGGGGCGGATGGTGCGCTTTCCCATCGCGCGGTACGAGCCGCTCAAGGCGGAGTTGGAGGCGTTTGCGACGGCGGTGATAGAGGATCAACCGGCTCCAGTGAGCGGCGAGGACGGGGTGGCAGCGTTGCGCCTGGCGCTGGCATTGGTAGAATCGGGAGAGACGCGCCAGGTTGTCCACGTTGATGGATGTTAATGGCTGAAGGAGGTTCGCCATGGAAAATAACCAGATTCGACAATTGATTCGGCAGGAGTTGCCGCTGGTTTTGCGGCAGGACCGTGAATTTCGCGAATGGGTACGGAGTCTGATGCAAGAGCAATACGCAGATAAAGTAGATACGGAGAGTCGCTTCGATCGGCTATTGGATGAGTTACGCCGCGATCGGGAAGAGAATACGCGCAAATGGGAGGCCAATCAACAAGAGTTGCGGGCCATGCGGGAAGAGCAGGAGCGCAAGTGGGAAGAGCAAAACCGCAAATGGGAGGCCAATCAACAAGAGTTGCGGGCCATGCGGGAAGAGCAGGAGCGCAAGTGGGAAGAGCAAAACCGTAAGTGGGAGGCCAATCAACAAGAGTTGCGGGCCATGCGGGAAGAGCAGGAGCGCAAGTGGGAAGAGCAAAACCGCAAGTGGGAGGCCAATCAACAAGAGTTGCGGGCCATGCGGGAAGAGCAAAACCGCAAATGGGAAGAGCAGGAGCGCAAGTGGGAAGAGAATACCGCGCGCCTGGATCGCACCTTGGACACCATCGAGGCACAAGCCAGGAAACACGACCAGGGCATTGGCGCGCTCGGGGCGCGGTGGGGAATGCAGGCTGAGCAATCCTTCCGCAATGGCCTGAAGGGCATTCTGGAGCGCTCTTTCGGCGTGGAGGTTCTCAACATCACTGAGTACGATGATGCCGGCGAGGTCTTCGGGCATCCCGACCAGGTTGAGCTGGACCTGATTATCCTCAACGGCACCTTGATTCTGTGTGAGATCAAATCCTCGATGAGCAAGTCCGACATGTATGCCTTCGAACGCAAGGTAGCGTACTATGAAAAGCATCACGGTCGCAAAGCCGATCGCAAGCTGGTCATCTCACCCATGGTAGATCCCAAGGCCCAAGAGATCGCACAAAAACTGGGGATCGAGGTCTACAGCTACGCCGATAGTGTGAAGCTGTAGCGAATCGGAAAACGAGAAGGTGACGATGCCCATGTCATTGAATGCCTTGCAGGAAAAGATCGCTGACAAAACTGCGAAACTGGCGATCATTGGATTGGGGTATGTGGGCCTGCCGGTCGCGTGCCTGTTTGCCGAGGCGGGCTTCGACGTGATCGGGGTGGACATTCAGGCCGAGCGCGTGGCGCAGATCAACGCGGGCCTCTCGCCCATCGAGGGCGACGAGCCGGGGCTGGCGGAGCTGCTGGCGGCGGTAATTGGCGCCGATCGCTTGCGCGCTACCACCGACTATGCCGCGCTCACTGAATGCGATGGCATCCTGATCTGCGTGGAGACGCCGGTAGACGAGCGCCATGTCCCGCGGTATGCGGCGCTGCAAAATGCCCTGCGCGCGCTGGGGCCGGTGCTCAAGGAAGGCGCGTTGGTTATCGTGGAATCCACGATCGCGCCGGGGACCATGGCGAGACTGGTCAAGCCGCTGTTGGAGGAGACTTCGGGCCGGCGCGTGAACGCGGGCTTCTATCTGGGCCATTGCCCGGAGCGGGTGATGCCGGGGAAGCTGCTGGCGAACCTGCGCGGCGTGAGTCGCGTCTGCGGCGGGGAGACGCCGGAGACGGCGCAGGCCATGCTCGCGCTGTACCGTCAGGTGGTGCAGGCTGATCTGGATCTGACGGATTGCGTCACGGCGGAGCTGGTCAAGACGGCGGAGAACGCTTACCGCGACGTGAACATTGCCTTCGCCAATGAGGTCGCGCTCATCTGCGAGGCGGTCGGAGGAGATGTGTGGCGCGTGCGGGAGCTGGTCAACAAATCGCCAGGGCGGGCCATGCACCTGCCGGGAGCGGGTGTGGGCGGACATTGCATCCCCAAAGACCCCTGGCTGCTGGTCTACGAGGCGCAGCAGCAGGGCGTTCCCATCCGGCTGATTCCGGCGGCGCGCGCGGTGAATGACTCCATGCCGCTGCACATGGTCGAGCTGCTGGAAGAGGCGCTGGCGGAGGCGGGACGCCCCCTCGCCGGGGCGCGGGTGCTGGTGTTGGGGTACGCGTACCTGGAGAACTCCGACGACACGCGCAACAGTCCTAGCGCGGTGGTGGTCGAACGGCTGCGCGAGCGGGGCGCGGAGGTGGTGATCCACGATCCGTACGTGCCGGGGTATCAGGGGGATGTCTATGCGCTGGCGCAGGGCTGCGACGCGGCGGTGCTGATGGTGGCGCATCGCGCGTACCGGGAGCTGGAGTGGACTGTGCTGGGTGAGCGACTAACAGCGCCCATTCTGGTGGACGGCAGGCAAAGCGCAGCTCTTGCGACCAAATGGCATTATCGAAGTGTAGGCAAAGCCCGTGCCCTCTGAAGTCTCCCCATCCACTGCCTCGCCCCCCAAAACGCCGCGACGTAAAAGCCGCTTTGCCGGCGATGTCCTCAAACTGGTAGGGGGCACTACCCTGGCGCAAGCCATCACCGTGCTCACGGCCCCTGTGCTGGCGCGTCTGTACTCACCAGCGATCATCGGCACTCAAGCAGTCTTAGCTTCCCTGGTAGGAATTCTCACCGCGATTGTTTGTCTGCGCTATGAATTTGCCATCTTGCTTCCCAAAGACGATGAAGAAGCCGCCAATGTAGCCGCGACAGCTTTCCTTTCGGCGCTGTTCGTCAGTTCAATCGCAGCACTCACCCTGGTTCCCAATCAGGATCACGTTGCTAAATTGCTGCGCGCACCAGAGCTGGAGGCTTTTGTATGGTTAGTTCCCATCGCTTTGTTAGAGCAAGGCATTTTCCAGATTATGAATTACTGGAATTCCCGCATGAAGCGTTTTGGGCGCCTGTCCATTGCAAGGGTCGCAGCTTCTGCAACAACCAGTACCTTCCAATTGGGATTGGCAGCGATAGGCAAAGCCACCTTAGGCAGTCTGACCGGGGCCTGGATCGCGGGGACCAGCGTTTTTACCGGGACACTGACTGCCCAAGTACTGCACGAAGCCTGGCCTCTCTTTCGTCAAAGCATTCATTGGACACAAATTCGTACTAGCCTGGTAAGGTATCGGAAATTCCCCCTGGTTGACTTGTGGGGCGGGTTGATCAATACGATTTCCTGGCAGCTCCCCACCCTCATGCTGTCGGCATTCTTTTCACAGACGATTGTGGGATATTATTCACTCTCCAACCGCGTCATTCTGCTGCCTATGACACTTGTAGGCGGAGCCATTGCACAAGTATTTTTCCAGCGTGCCGCAGAACTACGCCACAACCCAGAATTGCTCAGGACTACAGTCGAAAAAGTATTTCGATGGCTGGTGGCGTTGGGATTATTTCCCGCATTGCTGTTGACAGTCGCCGGGCAAGAGCTATTTGCTGTAGTGTTCGGTGAAAATTGGATTGAGGCGGGTAAATTCGCTCAAATCCTTGGCATGTGGGTATTCTTCCTGTTTATCTCATCGCCACTGAGCAATTTGTTCGCCATCCTGGAACGCCAGGAGCTCGCGTTGGTCGTGCATACTGCAATTCTCCTCACACGTGTGTGTGCTCTGATGGTCGGGGGGCTCCACAAAAACATCTACCTGACTCTGGGCATCTGGTCGGGCACAGGAATTCTGGTGTACGGAGGATTATCCCTCTGGAATCTTCATCTAGCAGGAGCTTCCTGGCGCAAAGCTTTATTCACTGTTCTGAAGTATGGCGGTTATGCGCTCCCCCTTCTCGGCATTCTGCTGTTCTGTCAGTGGAGACAAGCCACCCATGAGATCATTGTAGTCATGGCGGTGCTCGTCAGTGGAGTATATTATGGAGGGCTCTTGTATCGTGATGCAGAAATCCGTGATTTTCTGCTAAACTTAGGAGTAAGATTCAGACCGGGCGACAAGGCATGAACACGACTGCCTCATTTGAGCATCTGTATTATGAAAACCCCACCCTTTGGGCGCCTGGACGATACGAAGGCCCAGATTCGGCGCGCGTACAGGTAGTGGCTCAATGGCTGCCCGCCGACGTGAAATCTGTTCTCGACGTAGGTTGCGGCAACGGGCTGCTGACTGGCCAGCTATCAAAAACGCACCAGACTGTCGGAGTTGACCGCAGCCAGGCAGCATTGCAACAAATGAGCGAGCCACGATGCCAGGCCAATGCAGCGGCTTTGCCCTTCCCGGATAGCAGTTTTGATGCGGTCGTTTGCCTGGAAGTGCTCGAACATTTGCCCTACCCCATTTTTCCTTCCGTCTTGCGTGAGATAAACCGGGTTGCCAGAAATTTCGTATTGATTACAGTGCCTTATTGCGAGGATCGCCTTTTAACCCAAGTCACCTGCCCTCTCTGCAAATGTCGCTTTCATCCCTATAATCATGTGCGGAGTTTCACGAAAAACGATCTGGAGACTTTGTTTCCTTCAGCCCTGCCTCTCAAACTTGTGCGAGCCGCCGGGATTGCGCCGGTCCAACTTCTGCTCTTCGCGCGCTTGCGTCTTGCAATAGGACGGTTGCGCGGAAGAGGGAAATCCTTCCCATGGTATGCAACTTGTCCCCAGTGTGGCTATCATCGCGAAAGCGATTCGTCAGCATGGCCGTCACAGCCCTCGAAAAAGAGCGCATGGTTCAAACGCCTGTGGCCCAAACGTCATGCCTTTCTCTGGTGGATGGCGCTCTACGAAAAGGGGTAAAGAAGGATCTGCGCAAATGTACGGCTCAGAGACAGCGATGCGAAAAGTCCTGGTCATTGCCTACTACTTTCCCCCTCAGGGGGGAGCGGGTGTGCAGCGCACGCTGAAGTTCGTCAAATATCTGCCACAATTTGGATGGCAACCCGTAATCCTGACGGCAAAGCTTACAGGAAGACTGCAAGACACTTCGCTTCTTGCAGAAATTCCAAAAGATGTTGCAGTCTATCACACCCCCATTCTGCGACTTCCCACCTATCTTCCCTGGCGCCTCAGGCAGTTGATCACACGTTGGCTATTACTGGTAGATGAGCAACTCGGCTGGTTGCCGTTCGCCGTACCTGCAGGGCGGCGGATCATCAACGAGCAACATATCGCTGCACTCTATACCACCTCTGCCCCTTATACCGATCACCTCATCGGCTTGCGTCTCAAACGTCAGACCGGCCTGCCCTGGTTCGCCGATTTCCGCGACCCGTGGGCAGACAACTTCGCCGCAACATATGCTACCGCGTGGCACCACCACCGAATTCACAATCTGGAGCGTCAAGTCTTTTCTTCAGCAGAGCGCATCGGGGTCACTTCTCAGCGTCAACGCGAGTTTTACGGAGATAAATACGGGGATGCGGTTAAGGCCAAAGTCATAGCCCTTACCAATGGGTATGACGCAGACGATTTCCAGATGCCCCTTCCGAAAAGCTCAAACAATAAGGCGCCTTACCTGACGCTAGCCTATGCAGGCTCCTTGTACGGGAAACAGCAAACAGCACAGTATTTCTTGCGAGGCTTAAGGCAAGCCCTGGACGCAGGGACTATCCCGGCTTCCAGAATTCAAACGTACTTTGTGGGCAATATCAGCAGCCAGACCATGCAACTCATTGAGCAGCTGGAGTTATCTCATGTAATTGTACCCACGGGGTACAAATCACACCAGGAAAGTATCCGCTATTTACTCGCCGCTGACGCTTTGCTCCTGATCCTGGGCCCGGGGCCCCACAGTGAATTGGTCATCCCCGGCAAGGTTTTCGAGTATTTAGCCGCGCAGCGCCCCATTCTAGCGTTAATCCCGCCGGGAGCGACGGCTGACCTGCTAGCAGATTTTGGGAATCATCTCATCGTGGCCCCGGAAGATATTGCCGGCATAGCGGAGAGCTTGAAGCAGCTCTATGAAGCCTGGGAAGCACAGACGTTGAGGGTCCCTTTTCAGTCGGAGAAACTACAAGCCTATGAACGCCGTGCGCTGACCGCAGTTTTGGCACGAGCTCTTGATGAGATGGTGAAGGCCTAGACAAATGTACCCGGAAGCCAGCGACGAAGTTGCCCGGATCCGCAAGGTCTATCATACGGTATATCACTACAACCCTGAAGATTACACCTATACCTGGCATCCGCGCAATCGGGTTTCTCTCTACTACCGTCATGCCCAAGAGCAAGCTCTCGTCACGTTGCTGAATGCTCAGCAGCTGCGTTTGGAGCAGATGATGATTTTAGACGTGGGATGCGGCAAAGGCAATTGGCTGCGTTTCCTGCTCAGCCTCGGCGCTCGACCGGAAAATCTGCACGGCATAGAGTGGACTCTCATCCCCGGCCCACGCA